>Ga0172373_10004023_pt1 | contig 20951 bp, 17 predicted proteins | sample Lak10m_2_FD_114546 | JGI IMG/M metagenome (GOLD analysis project Ga0172373, IMG submission 114546) | Freshwater microbial communities from Kabuno Bay, South-Kivu, Congo - kab_092012_10m | ecosystem: Environmental > Aquatic > Freshwater > Lake | place: Democratic Republic of the Congo...
GCAACGTTGCGCACCGATGACACGCCCAGCCGCATCGTCGCCTCGATGATGGTCGTCACGGGCTCGGCGCCCGCATGCAGTGCACTGTTCGCCAGCTTGAGCAGGCTGCCCGTCAGCGCGGAGTCGGCCATGATGGCCTCCGCGATCTCCTGCGCGGCGTAGTCATCGCAGCGCGTCAGCTCCAGCACGCGCATGCCGACCCCCGGAGGCGAAGGGAGCTGTCCGGTGAGCTTCAGTTCCTCGAATGTCTTGCGTACGCCCATCTCAGGTTCCGTGCTCCGTGTCTGTCGTGCCCTGCGGTGCGCCCGAGGGCTTCCCCTGCAGCCGGGCCTCAGGCCCAGGCCGCGGCGGGAAACAACGGCCTCGGCCACCAACACGGAGAGTGTCGGTGACGTATGCGGGAATAACTCGAATGACTCGGGTGTCCGTCATGCGGGTGCTCGTGCCCATCATCGGAGGACAGGCCCCCGCAACTTGCGCTCGGACGGGGATTCAGATCGGTGTCTGGAATTTTCTTCCCGATGAGAACATTCGGGGCCGAAACTGCCGATGGCAGCTCCGGCCCCGAACGGACCTCTCGGTCGCGGCGATCGGCGGCTAGCGTGCCGGCTGGACGCCCTCGATCTCGTCGGCCAGCGAATGGCAGTCATAGACCTTGCGCATCGCCTCGATCATGGCGCGCGAATCCACGCTGACCGAGCGCGCCTGATCGTCCTCGTAGGCGATGTTGAAGATCAGGCTCTGGATGTTGCCGTCGAAGATCAGACCGACGACTTCGCCGGCGCGGTTGATCACCGGCGAACCCGAATTGCCGCCGATGATGTCGTGAGTGGTGACGAAGTTGTAGGGAGTGTTGGAGTTGAGCACGGACCGCTTCTGCTCCCAGATCGCGGGCAGACGGAACGGCCCCTCGTTGTTGCGTTCCTTGCTGCGCTCGTAAAGCCCCGCGAAATTGGTGAAGGGCGCAACCATCTGACCGTTCTCCTGATAGCCCTTGACCGTGCCGTAGGTCAGCCGCAGCGTGAAGGTCGCATCGGGGTAGACCTTCTCTCCCTGCACGGCGAACTGCGCCGCCGCGATCTTGTTGTAGCCGGCCTTTTCCTGCGCATCGACCTCATCTTCAAAGCGCTTGCGAAGCGAGCGGTTCTCGGCATCCAGCGCCTTGGCCAGCAGAATCATCGGGTCGCTGGAGGCGTCGATGGCCGCCTTGCCCCCCTCGTAGTAGCGTCGGCGCTCGTTGAGATCCCCGAGCTTGCAGCCGAGCACCAGTTGCTCCGCACGCAGCTTGGGCGGCAATCCCGCCAGAGCCTGCTTGACGAGCGGGTCCTCGCCGCCGAGGAGCTCCACCATGCGTCCCAGGGCGCTGGCAACCGTGTCGATCTCCAGAGCCGGATAGATCGGAGCCGGCGAGAACAGCTGCTGTTCGAGCGAGGTCAGATTGGAATCGGAGTACTCGCGCAGGCGCTTGGCATTCTCCTTGGGCTTCTCATCCGCCAGCCGCACGAGATCCCGGGCCTTGCCGAACAACTGGCCGAGCCCACCGCGTCCCAGGCCCGGGGCCGAATAGCGCAGGAAGAAGCTCTCGTAGGCGGCCTGAGCCTTGGCGACCTGGTCCCAGGCATCCCCCCACTGCGCCTTGTATTCAGGATTGGCCTCCACGGCTGCGCGCAGCTCGGCTTCCCGGGCGCGCTTCTCCGCCATCAGGCGCTCGTCCATCAGGCCTTGGTAGATCCCGGTGCGGGCCTTGCGGCTGTTCTGCACGGAAAACAGGTCGCCCTCGCTGATGCGGCGGTTCTCCTCGCTGCGGCCGCCGAAGTTCAGCAACTGAACTTCACGGCGCCACAGGCCTCCCATCTGCACGGGGTAGGCAACATCCCTCAGGAACTCGAGGTGCGCGACGGTGAACAGGCGTTGCGTGGTTCCGGGGTGACCCGCGACGAAGGTCAGCTCCCCGTCGCGCACTCCATTGCGGCTCCACTTTAGGTAGTGCTCGTTCGCCAGCGGCTTGTCGTTCTCGTAGATGCGGAAGAAGCACATGTCGAGGTCGTAGCGCGGGAACTCGAAGTTGTCGGGGTCCCCGCCGAAGAACGCGATCTGCGCTTCGGGGGCCATCACCAGCCGCACATCCTGGAACGAGCGGTAGCGGTACAGGTGATAGCGGCCGCCCTGATAGAGCGTCACGACCTGGCTCTTGAGGCCGGTCGCTTCCTTGGACTCCTTCTCGATCGCGGACATGGTCTCGCGCCGAGCCCGGCCCGCCGCGGCGGCATCCGGAGCAGCTCTGGCCGCACCCATCACCCGATCGGTGACATCCTCGATCGACCACAGGATGTCGACTTCAAGATCCGGGCAGCGCAGTTCCTCCGCGGCGGTCTTCGCATGGAAGCCGTTTTCGATCAGGTTGCGCTCCGCCGTGCTGAGCTTCTCCAGCATGTCCCGGCCGACGTGGTGGTTGGTCATCACCAGACCTCTGGGGGACACCAGCGAACCGGAACCGCCCGTCCCCATCCGCACGGCCGACTTCTGGACGTGCTCAAGCCACTCATCGGTGACATCGAAGCCATATTTCTCCTTGATGGCCTGCTTGGGAACGCGGTTGAAGAGCCACATGCCCTCCTCGGCGCGGACGGAGGATGCGAGGGAGACGAAGGCGCACAGGGCCGCCAGAGGGGCGAGAAGTCGGTTCGAGTGCTTCATGAGGCCCGGAATTCTAGCGACTGACGCCGCCGCGCCCACTTCACTACACTGCCGGAACCATGAAAGTCCTGCTTGCCCTGTCCGTGGTGCTGCTGAGCGCCTGCCACGCCGGTCCGGCCCCTGTCGAAGGAGCCATACCCTTCCAGACCCGCTCGAGCGGCCTGCATTCGGCGCAGGAGCGGCCGGGCGCGTGGCTGATCTGTTCGGAGGCGCAGTGGCGCGCGTTTGTGGACAGCAGCCCCGCCTGGCACCTGCCCGAGGGTGAGTCGGCGCCGCCCGACTTCACGCAAGCGAGCGCCATCTTCGTCAGCGCCGGTCAGCGCAGCAGCGGTGGCTGGAGCCTCGAGGTGCTGGGCGTGAGCGCGCAAGCCGGCGCTCTCGAAGTGCGCGCGCAGGCCGTCGGGCCCGCGCCCGACGCGATCGTCACCATGGCGCTCACGAGCCCCTGGCAACTCGTCACGATCCCGCGTCAGGCGGACGGCAGCGCGAAGCTGTCACTCCAGCTCAGCGAGCGTCGGGGCCCTTAGGCCGAAGGATGCGCAGCGCGCCGAAACCACCCTGGAGCGTGGGAGTCGGCGCCGCTCCGCCCGTCACCGGGAAGTCCATGCCGCTGAGGCTGTCGCCCTCGTCCATCGAGATCACCTCCGGGTAGTTGATCGAGGGATAGACGCCTGAGTACAGGTCGTTGTCTCCGAAGATGAACAGGTCCCCGTCGTCATCCGAGCCGCACACAAGGTAGTAGTCACCCGCCGGGAGGTCCTCGAGCAGGTAGTCAAGCCCAAGGGAGGGATTGACGATCGCGCCGGCCACGGTATCGAAGGTCGAGGCGTCCACCAGCAGGACATACAGATCGACATCCACGAGCGGGGCCGTCGCGACCACGCTCATCGACACCGAGATCGAGAGATTGCCGCCGTTGGAGAGCACATTCACCGTGCCCGTGTAGTCGCCATCGGGCAGACCCGTTCGATTGACCGTGACGGTGACGCCTGAGGCGTTGCTCGAAGAACCGCCCGAGGGCACGGCGACTGCGGAAAGCCACGGCTGGGCGCCGCTGAAGGTCGTGTTGACTTCCGAGACGAGCAGCTGCCCCGTGCCCGCATTGCTCACCTGAGCGGTGAGTTGGGTCAACTGAGTGCCGAAGGCCATCGTCGTCGGCGAGAGCGACAGCACCGGCGTGCTCGGACCAGTCCCCCCCTGCGCCTCGAGCACCGCGTGGTACGCGTGGATGAGACCGTGGCCGAACAGATCGTCCCTGCCCGGCGCACCGATGTCCGTCGCCGTGCTGGTCAGGATCGTCTCGATCTGCGCCGGCGTCAGCGCCGGATTGACCGCCAGCATCAGCGCAGCCACGCCCGCTGCATGCGGACAAGCCATCGAAGTGCCCTGCGAGAAGGCGAAGACCGCCTCAGCGGGCGTGACGGTGTCGTCGAACATGGTCGAGAGCACCCCGTCGACGAAGTTGTCCCCGTTGAGGTTGACCGCCGTGTTGCCGCCCGGCGCCGCCAGATCCACCGTCGGACCGAAGTTCGAGTAGGGCGCGCGCTGCGCGTTGAGATCCACGGCCGCGACCGAGATCACGCCGCTATAGGAGGCCGGGAAGCTCGGCGCGGAGGTGTTCTCGTTGCCCGAGGCCGCGAAGATCACGACGCCGGCATTGCGCGCGGCAGTGACCGCGTTCTGGAAGGTTGCGTTCGAAGCGCCGCCGCCGAGGCTCATGTTGATGACATGGGCGCGCTCAGCCGGCAGGGTGCCGGAGCTGTTGCTCAGGCGCGCCGCGTAGCGCACGGCATTGGCGATGTCGAAGTCCGTCCCTCCGCCCAGTCCCAGCGTGCGCAGGTGCATGATGCGCGTGGCCCAGGTGACTCCGGCGACACCCTGCCCGTTGCCGGTCTCGGCACCGATCGTGCCGGCGACATGCGTGCCGTGGAAGGAACTCGGCTGCAGACCGACGCCATCGCCGACATCGGTGGGATCGGCGTCGATGCCGTTGCCGTCACCGGCGATGGCAGGACTGGAAATGAAGTCGAAGCCGGCGATCTGCCGCGAGTCGAGATCCGGGTGCTGCGTCTCGCCCGTGTCGATCACGGCGACGATCGTGTTCACGGATCCCTGCGTGATCCCCCAGGCCTCGGGCAGGTGAATCAGCGGGTAGTGCCACTGCAGGTTGTAGAAGCTGTCGTTGGGCGTCACCGAGCCGCCCAGCGGCCGATGCAGCGTGTTGAGCTCGCTGTAGGCCACGCGTGCATCCTCGGCCAACGCGCGCACCTTGGACCAGGTTGCGCGCTGCTGCGCATCCGGTTCGAGCACCAAGCTGACGGGGAAGCGCAGCAGCGAGGCATCGCCGGGGATGCTCAGCGCGCGCTCGCAACCGTGGGCGGTCGCGAGCGCATCCGCGCTGACGCCGACCTTGGGCAGCACGATCAGCTCCCCGGCCTGGATGCGGTGCGCAGGCTGGAGCCAGGCGGCGAAGCGCCCCTCGACGGCAGGGTCCGGCTGGCCCTGCGCCTCGATGCCGCGCACCGCGCGCGTGCCGTCCGCAGGCAGGACGCTCAACCACACGCTGGCCGCTGCGCCTTCGCAGTCGTACGCCACTTGCAGCGCGCCGCGCGCGCGCACGCGCAGGCGGGGCTCGGCGCCGCCCGCGTGGGCCTTGATCGCACCCTCAACCGGATCCCACACCATCAGGGTACCGCTCGCCGAAGCCCGCACCTCGACCCAGGAATCCCGCTCCACCAGCGCCGAAAGCGAGGAGAGGCCTTGGCCCGCCGCATGCTGGGAGCGGTGCGCGCCCGCGATGCGGCCGAGATCCAGCGCCGTATCGAAATTCGAGCCCCCCATCAGGCCCGGAAAGCCGCTGCCGCTTTCGTCGAACAGCACGGTGCCGCTCAGCTCGGCGGGACCGCTCGCGCCGCCGCTACCGCCGCCGCCGCAGCCAGCAAGGAACCAGGGAGTCAGGGCCAGGGCCAGAAGGACGGAACGCGGATGCAGCATGCTCGACTACATACCAAAGCCAAATCGGCGCCGAAAGTGTCTCTCCAGCGACTGGCGGACCGCGGCCATGCTGACGGGCCGGGAGGAGTGCCGGGCGAGGTTCGTCATCACGTCCGGATCGAGCCCGCAGGGCCGGAAGCGGCGGAACGCCGCCAGATCCGCGTCCACATTGAGCGCCAGACCGTGCCAGGTGACCCAGCGTCGCACGGCGACCCCCAGCGAGCAGACCTTGCGGTTGCCGATCCAGACACCGGTGAGACCCTCGACGCGCGAACTCTCGACGTCGAAATCGGCCAACACATCGATCACGACCGCTTCCAGATCGCGCAGGTAGCGGTGCAGATCGCGCCGGTCTTCCGCCAGCTTGAGAATCGGGTAGGCGACCAGCTGCCCGGGACCGTGCCAGGTCGCTTCGCCGCCGCGCTCGATGCTCACCACTGGCAATCCCGCCTCGGCCGCATCGCCTTCGGGCGAGCTGCGCCCCAGCGTGACGACCTCCTCGTGCTCGACCAGCAGCAGCGTGTCGGGAATGCGATCCTCCACGCGCTGCTGCAGCAGTTCCTGCTGCAGCTGATGGACCTCGAGATAGGGTCTGTGCCCCAGATCCCGCACTTCGAGGTCGCCCATCGCGCGCAGGCTCCGCTACTTCTTCTGGAAGATGTGCACCGCCATGCCGTGCACCGACTCGGCGGCTTCCATCAGCGCCTCGGGCAGCGTGGGGTGCGCGTGGATCGTGCGCGCGATGTCCTCGGCGGTGGCACCCATCTCGATCGCCAGCGCGGCCTCGGCGATCAGCTCGGTGACCTCCGGGCCGACCATGTGCACGCCGAGCACCTGATCCGTCTTGGCGTCCGCGATCACCTTCACGAAGCCCTCCGTGTCCATCAGGCTCATCGCGCGGCCCGAGGCCGCGAAAGGGAAGCTGCCCGTCTTGTACGAAAGGCCCTTCTCCTTGCACTGATCCTCGGTGAGCCCCACCGAGGCCATCTCCGGCGCCGTGAAGATCACGGCCGGCACGCAACGCGCGTCGTATTCCTCCTTGTGGCCGGCGATCACCCCCGCCGCCACGAGGCCTTCCTTCGAGCCCTTGTGCGCCAGCATCGGCTGCCCGGCGATGTCCCCGATCGCGTAGATGTTCGCGACCTTGGTGCGCATCTGCTTGTCGACCGCGAGGAAGCCCTTCGCATCGACCGCCAAGCCGGCCTTTTCCAGCGCCAGACCCGCGCTGTACGGCCGGCGGCCGACCGTGGAGAGCACCTGATCGCAGACGATGCTCTTCTCGCCCGTCTTGGTCTTGACGCGCACCGTGCTCTTGCCGCCCTTGTGGTCGAAGCCCTGCGCCAGCGTCTCGGTCATGAGCTCGATGCCCATCTTCTTGCACGAGCGCTCGATCACCTTGACGCAGTCGCGCTCCTGGCCCGGCAGTGCACCGCCCGTCGCCTCCAGCACCGTGATCTTTGAGCCGAGCTTGGCGTACATCATGCCCAGCTCCAGACCGATGTAGCCGCCGCCGATCACCACCAGATGCTCAGGGATCCGCTTGGGAGCCAGGGCACCGGTCGAGGACCAGACCTTGTCCTCATCGAAGGCGAAACCCGGGATCTCGATCGGGATCGAGCCCGTCGCGATCACGATGTCATCGGCCTTGAGCGTCTTCGTGCTGCCATCCTTGGCGCGCACGGCGACGGTGTTCCGGTCGACGAAGCTCGCCGAGCCCATCACGACCTCGACCTTGTGGCTCTTCAGCAGGCCGCCCACCCCGCCGGTCAGCTTGGCGACGATGCCGGCCTTCCAGTCGACGAGCTTCTTGAGATCCAGTTTCAGCCCGCTGACGCTGATGCCCATCGCGCTGGCATCGGAGAGCTTGTGCATCAGCGCACCTGCGGCGATTAGCGCCTTGCTGGGAATGCAGCCCACGTTCAGGCAAGTTCCGCCGAGATATTCCTTCTCGACGACCGTGACCTGCTGGCCCAGCTGGGCGAGCCGAATGGCGCAGACATAGCCGGCGGGGCCGGCGCCGATGACAACAACCTTGCGGGGGGAACTCATAGGGGCCGCAGATTGTAGGTACCCGCCGGAAGCCGGGCGAGTCCGGGATCTTTTTCCACAGTCGACCTGCCCCCCTCTGGAGCGGTAGGCTTCGCCAGCGATGGTCAGCGAGGCCCCCACACGCACGCACTGCCCCAACTGCGGCGCCAAGCTCAAGCGTCCGGACCTCTCCCTGTGCGCCTACTGCGCGATGCCGCTCAGCATGGGCGGCAAGACCGATGCGCCGCGCGACGAGACCTTGCAGCGCCTGCAGCGCATGCGCGAACACGCCAACTTCCCCGCGGCTCAGGCCTTCCGGCCAGTCGACCCGCGCCTCGAAGCGCGCATCGCGACGATCCGCAACCGGGCCGGCGTCACGGCGCTGACGGGTCTCCTGCTGACGCTGGTGATCCTCGGCGCACAATTCGTCGGCGACGGCATCGACACGGCCTCGCCCCTCACCTGGATCGGGCCTGCGATCCTTGCGGGCGGCGGGCTGGTCGTCGCCTCCGCAAAGCTGCTGGCAGGCTCAGGAGATCAGCGTCCGCTGCTCGTGCGTCCGGCGATCGTGGTGGAGCGGCGCAGCGAGACCAGCGAGCACGGCATCTACTCCGCGCAGACGCTGTACTACTTCACGCTGCGCTTCGATGACGGCAGCGAAGGCGAGTTCCGCTGGCCCGGTCAGGGCATGGCGAATGAGCCGATGGTCAACGGTCAGGTCGGCGTCGCCTACACCCGCGGCGAGGACCTGATCAGCTACCGCAAGCTGACTTAGCGCTGCTCGCCTGCCGGGGCTGCCCATTCCAACTCGATGGGCACTTCCATGACTGCACCTCCTGGCTGGGCCATGACTTCGATGGTGATCGATTGCTCTTTGTGCCCAGGAGCGCTGATGGAGACACGCACGCTTCCACTAGGTAGCCAGATTTCGGAGCGCGTCAGATCTCCCCGTTGCATCGTGAGGTGCTTGCCATGGGCGAAGATGCGCAGCAGGGCGCTCGTGACCAGATCGCCCCCATAACCGCGCGCGAAGATGCGCACAGGGACGAGTTCTCGGGGAAGTCGGATGACAAGCGGGGCGCGCCCTTCCACCACTTCGAATTCGGTGGGTTCAAACTGCCCTTTCAAGAGCTCCCAGTTCGTGCCAATCTCCCAGCGGCCAAGCGGCAGTCGCATCCAGCCTTGGGCTGGAATGCTCACATGTTGAGGCTGACCCGCGATCATACGGCGCGCCGTGAACAAACCCGATTCAAGAGTTGTGCCAGTTGGTCCCTGAATGCTCACCTCAAAGGAAGCGGTTGGGTAATCCACGGGTCCGAGCACCGGTTCGATCCAGGTAGGCACCATTCCGGCGTAGAGCGGCTGCAGGAGTACCGGCACGGAGACGGGCCCTCCACGCTCCAGCAGCACATGGAGCACGAACTGGGAACAAGGCGCCATCGACTTTTCGTTGCCGGACACGATGACCACAGCCCCTGGATATTCCGCCCGCAAATTCCGAGCGGCCTCTGGCAGATTCAGACGACTGGGACGGCCACCCAGACAACCATCGGCCAGCATGGCGCTGTGAGAGAGGATCACATCCCCGCGAGCAAGGATCACAGCCCCCAACAAAGGCGCAAGTCTCAAACGCAATTCACCACCTGGCACGACAATCCGCGGCTGCTCACGTTCGAGGAGCTCAAAATATGGACTGGCAATCGAGATCGCATAGTCACCCGCCACCACTCCGGAGAAAACGGCACGACCGCTTCGATCCGTACGGAGCGCGCGCACTGCGGAGATCGGGTCTGGGCCTGCGAACGCCTCGGTCAGCAGCGCTTCGGAGCGTAGATTCTGCGGCACAGGCAGGCGCGAGAGCATCACGCAGACTTCGGGGAGTGGCTCCCCGTCCAAATCCTCACAAAGGACGGAGACGGAGTGAGCGGGCGAGAGCACGAGGTCCACACGCAGTACCGCCGGGTCCGTGTGCTGAACAACGGAAGTGCTCGTCTCGCCCCGCACGGCCCAAATGTGACCGAGCAAAGCCGCATTGGGGACATTCAGTACGCCCGAAGGGTCGGTGCTCCCAAGGTACGTGCAGGTCTGAGGTGTTCGAACCCGAGGGAGTCTTGATGCGTGGTAGACCTCCGCACCCTCGATCCACTCACCTCGACTGGAGACGACGCGGATCTCCAGCGGCGCGGAGTTCTTGTGGTGCTCGCGGTCTTCGCGCACGAACGTGCGCTGGCCGGACTCCAGAGGTTCGGCATTCGATGGCGTGGCTGTCGAGGCGAATGGCTGGCTCTGAATCGATGGCTGCTCGACGCTCGTTCTGGTGCTCCACCAAAGCGTGAGGCTGGCCGCCAAGATGACCGCGAATGCAAACAACACACGCTTGGAACGCACGATGTCACGCAGCATGGGCGGCGACTAGAACCCTAGTTGTCACAAAAAACAGGGAACTACTAGATCTTCATCAATTGGGTGCTGATCGCAGCTGTACGTACACAACTGGGGAACGCAATACACTGAAAAGTCGTTAGTGCTCTCGGTCCATGTAACTACCGTAGTGCACAACGTGGAATCCGGCTCCGGCGGAAAGCCGTCACGCAAGCAGTTGCAGTAATAGCAGTATGTCCCGGAGATGAGCTGTCGACGCTCCGTACACGAATACTCCGCTTCACAGGACCCCTTGCACTCCCATGCTAGCGCATTCTCCGGGATCGCGCGCACATGTAGCGCGCAGTCCCCCTCCATACCAGAGGTCGCAGGCTGACCAACCAAGACAAGTCCGAGTAACGTGAGGTTCAGCACAACTGTCATGTTTAGCTCCTTGACGTTGAACGAATGAGGACCGAGTCCCGAATGATATAAAAATGTGGGACGCTGATGCGGCCAATCCATATTATTTTGTGATCAATAGCCTCACCTCCCAGATCTCGATCCAGTGTCAGGGATCCAGAATCTGTGCATCCTCGGGGGGGCTACGCCCAACTCCTGCACGCGAGTCAGAACGAGCTTGGAATCCAAGCGGCTTTACCTATGGCTGCTGCCCCTCACCGTCACGAGATGATCGATTGCAGGTCGAGCGACCTTGGCGGTCTCGTCGCCAATCCAAGAACATCTATGCAAATTGAGGATGCGTACCGCGCATGTCCGGACCTCCCAAGAGGGGTTGCCTTACGCCAATAGCGACGCTTCCCCGCATGCCATCCAACCCGACAACTGCGCGACGGACTCCTCCTGACAATTGGGAGCTGCTTTCCGAGTTCAACGCCAGTGGCGGAGCGCCGTGAAGTAAGTCCTCGTCCGCGCCATCGCCGTCTACCGATGGTCTAAGATTCGCACGATGATGTTTCGGGTCGTCGTCGCGTTCGATTTCACGACAGCCATAAGGGCCACAGGACGAGTCAGATTTGCCTTGCGGCAAAGCGCAGCCTCCACCCCAGCGAATCTACAAGTCGGCGTCGCCTACACCCGCGGCGAGGACCTGATCAGCTATCGCAAGCTGAACTAAAGCGGGAACGCGCCGTCGCCGGGCGTCGCATCGCCCAGCCGCTCGGCGACCTTCACGAACGCGTTGTACTGCTTGCGCAAATGCCGCGGAACTTCCGCGTACACATCCTCCACCAAGGTCTTCAGCGGCATCTTCGGCGCCGCCTCCTGCGTGTGGATCTCGGCGTCGATCTCGGCGAACAGTTCTGCCTCGAGCTTCGCCCGGCCACCCTTCTTGAGCCAGCCCGCACTCATGAGATGCTTTTCATGGCGATCGAGGGGATCGCGCTTCGCCCACTGCGCGACTTCCTTGTCGCTGCGGTACTTGGAGGGATCATCCGAGGAGGAATGCCCCATCATGCGGTAGCTCTTCAGCACCACGAGGCTCGGTCCCTTGCCCGCCGCGGCGCGTTCGACCGCGCGCGCGACCGCCGACTGGCAGGCGAGCACGTCGTTGCCGTCGACTTCCTCGCCCGGCATGCCGTAGGCGATCGCCTTGTGCGCGTAGGACTTCGCCGCCGTCTGCTTGGCGGAGCACACCGAGATGGCCCAGCCGTTGTCGAGGCAAACGAACACGCACGGCGCCTTCCACACCGCGGCCATGTTCATGCCGCTGTGGAAGCCGTTGGAGCTGGTCGCACCGTCGCCAAACCAAATGCCGTGCACTTCGTCGAGGCCGCGCTGCTTGGCGGCGTAGGCGGCGCCGACGCCGTGCGCGATCTGCGTGCCGATCACCGAGGACCAGGACGGGTAGTGGCTGCCCTTGTGCTGGAAGTGGTTGCACATCTGGCGGCCCTTGGCCGTGTCGTTGGAGTTGCAGTACATCTGCGCGATGTACTCGGCGAGCGGCATGCCGCGCATCAGCGCCGCACCGCCCTCGCGCAAGCCTGACCACAGCCAGTCCTGGGGCCGCAGACCCGCGGCGGAGCCGATGATCGCCGCTTCCAAGCCCTTGGCCGTGCCGACAAAGCCGATCCGGCCCGCACGCTGCAGCTTGAGCATGCGATCGTCGAGGCAGCGGATCCGCAGCATGTGCCGCAGCAGATCCACCTGACGCTCGGGCGACAGCTCGCCTCGCCTGCCTGTCTTCGCGCGGGTCGTCATCGGCTCAGAGGCTCACAGGCTCAGGAGGCCCGGGGTTTCCAGCAGCTTGCGCATGTACGCGAGGAAGCGCGCACCGTCGGCGCCGTCCGCGAGACGGTGGTCGACGCTGCACGAGAAGTTCATGTACTGGCGCACTTCGATCTTGTCGCCCTGGGGCGTCTCGACGACGCCCGGCTTCTTCATCAGGCGGTGCACGCCGAGGATCGCCACATCGGGGAAGTTGATGATCGGCGTGGCCATGATGCCGCCGATGTTGCCCGCGTTGGTGATCGAGAAGGTCGAGCCCTTGAGCTCTTCCGGCTTGACCTTGCCCGCGCGCGTGCGGTCCGCGAGCTCCGAGAGCTCGGCAGCCAGCTGCAGCACGCCCTTGGCCTGCACTTCCTTGATCACGGGCACGATCAGGCCCTGATCGGTGTCCATCGCGATGCCCAGGTTGACGTAGGCGTACTGGACGATCTCCTGCGTGGCCTCGTCGAGGTGCGCGTTGAGCATCGGATGGCGCGCCAGCGAGAGCGCCGTCGCCTTCATGATGAAGGCCATGAACGTCACCTTGATGCCCTGCTCCTGACCGATGCTCTTGGCCGTCTCGCGCAGGGAGACCAGCTCGGTCACATCGATCTCCTCGACGACCGTGAAGTGCGGCGCGGTGAACTTGGAGCGCACCATCGCTTCGCTGATCTTGCGGCGCACGCCGCGGAAGGGAATGCGCTTCTCGCGCTCGCCGGCGGCCAGCGCGAGCGGCGCGAAGGCGGGGCGTGCGGGAGCGGCGGCCGTCGGTGCAGTGCTGGGTGCGGGAGCACTCGGCGCACTCGCCGCGCCGCTCTTCGCGAAGGCCTCGACATCGCTGCGGCGCACCACGCCGTTGCGGCCGCTGCCCGCAACGCGCGTGAGGTCGATGCCCAGCTCGCGCGCCACGCGGCGCGCGCTGGGGACCGCGAGCACATGGGCGTCGCCGCCGGCGGCCATGGAAACAGCCGCTGGCGCCGCGGCAGCCATCGCCGGCACCGGCGCGGCCTTGGCCGCGGCCGCCGGAGCATGCGCAGCGGGAGCTGCGCTGACCGCACCGCTCGTGGCGAGCGTGAAGATCACGCTGCCCACCGGCACGGTCTGACCGGCCTGGGCGTGAAGCTTTGTGATCGTGCCGTTGGCGGGCGAGGGCACTTCCACCGTCGCCTTGTCCGTCATCACTTCGACGACCGACTGGTGTTCCTTGACGACATCGCCTTCCTTGACGAGCCACTTGACGATCTCGCCCTCGGCGATGCCTTCGCCGATGTCCGGCAGCTTGAACTCGAGCTTGCCGCCCGCAGCGGCAGCGGGAGTATGCGCCGCAGCCGGAGCCGCAGCCTGAGCCGCAGCATGCACGGGGGCCGCCGCAGCATGCACGGGGGCCGCCGCAGCAGCAGCCGGAGCCGCTGCCGCCGGCTTGTGCGCGGCCGGTGCCGGCGCAGCCGCCGCGCCCGCCGCATCGAGCACGAAGATCACGCTGCCCACCGGCACCGTGTCGCCTTCCTTGGCGCGGATCGCCGTGATCTTGCCGTTGGCGGGCGAGGGCACCTCGACGGTGGCCTTGTCGGTCATCACCTCGACGACCGACTGGTGTTCCTTGACCGTGTCACCGACCTTGACGAGCCACTTGACGATCTCGCCCTCGGCGATGCCTTCACCGATGTCCGGCAGTTTGAATTCGAGTGCCATTTGAGTCTTGTCCTTGAGTTGCAGGTGGTCTGTGCGTCGCGCGCTATTCGATCTCGAACAGCAGGATGTCCTTGCGCATGCATTGGCCGGGTTCGGCGTGCAGGCAGTGGATGCGGCCCGCGCGCGGGGCCGCGATGGTCGTGGTGCCTTCCTCGTGCTCGATCTCAACGACGGCTTGCCCGGCCGCGACGGTGTCCCCCACCGCGACCAGCCAACGGACGATCTCGCCGGTATCGACGCCGTCCGCCAACTCAGGAAGCCTCACTTCGAGCGCCATGGTGTTCGTGTCCCTTGTCCCTGTCGGTGGTTACCGCCGCGTCAGCGCGCCTCAGTAAGCCGCGACATGCTCGATCGCATCGAGCACGCGGCGCTCATCCGGCATGTAGTGGTGTTCCAGCGTGTTGGGGAAGGGCGTGTCGAAGCCCGTCACGCGTGCGATCGGGGCCTCGATGTACTCGATGATGTTCTCGGCGATCAACGCGCTGATCTCGCCGCCGTAGCCGCAGAAGCGCGGCGCCTCGTGCACGACGACCACGCGGCCGGTGCGCTTGGCGGCATCGAGCACGCCGTCCTCGTCCAGCGGGTACAGCGTGCGCAGGTCGACGATCTGGCACTCGATGCCGCGCTCGGCCGCGCGCGCCGCCGCGCGCTCGCACACCGGCACCATCGCGCCGTAGCAGATCACCGTGACGTCCTTGCCCTCGCGCACGGTGCGCAGCGTCGAGAGATCGACCGTGTAGCTGCCCTCCGGCACCTCGCCCTTGACCGAGCGGTACAGCGCCTTGGGCTCGAGGAACAGCACCGGGTCAGGATCCTGGATCGAAGCGAGCAGCAGGCCCTTGGCATCGTGCGGCGTCGAGGGCACGACCACCTTGAGGCCCGGCGTGTGGCAGAAATAGGCCTCGCCCGACTGCGAGTGATAGAGGCCGCCGCGGATGCCGCCGCCGTAGGGAGTGCGGATCACCATCGGACAGGTGTACTGACCGCCCGAGCGGTAGCGCAGTTTGGCCGCCTCGCTGACGATCTGGTCAAAGGCGGGGAAGATGAAGTCCTGGAACTGGATCTCGGCCACCGGCTTGAGGCCATTGACCGCCATGCCGATCGCCGTGCCGATGATGCCGTCCTCGGACAGCGGCGTGTCGAAGCAGCGTCGCTCGCCGAATTCCTTCGTCAGGCCCTCGGTCGCGAGGAACACGCCGCCCTTGGGGCCGACGTCCTCGCCGAACACGAGCACATTGGGGTCGTTCTTCATCGCCGTGCGCAGCGCGTCGTTCACGGCCTGGATCAGAGTGAGGGTTGCCATCGTTGTGCGGAATGCAGGTGTGCGGGGGAAGGCTCAGAGCGGGAACGCGCCATCGCCGGCTTCGGCCTCGCCGTGGCGCTTGGCGATGTCGAACGCCTGCTGACCCTGGCGGCGCAGGTGCGCCGGCAGCGTGGCGTACACATCGCTGAAGATCGTCTCCAGCGCCGGACGCGGCGTGGCCTGGGCCGCCTTGGCGGCCACATCGACCTCGGCCATGGCTTCCTCGTACCACTGCTCGCGCTGCTTTTCGGTCCACAGCTTGCGCTTGGCGAGGAACTTCTCGAAGCGCGCCACAGGATCCTTCTTCTCCCATTCGGCGACCATCGCCTTGGGCACGTACTTGGTCGGGTCATCCGAGGTCGAGTGCCCGCCCATCCGGAACGTGCGCGCCTCGATCAGCGTCGGTCCGCCGCCCTTGCGCGCGCGCTCGGCCGCTTCCGACACCGCCTGATGCACCGCCAGCAGATCGTTGCCGTCCACCAGCACGCCCGGCATGCCGTACGCTTCCGCCTTGACGGCGTAGCCGTCGCTGGCCGTCTGCTTCTCGCTGGGGCAGGAGATCGCCCACTGGTTGTTCTGGCACAAGAAGATCACCGGCGACTTCCACACTCCGGCGAAGTTGAGGCCCGAGTGGAAGCCCAGCGACGATGTGCCGCCATCCCCGAAGCTCGCGAGCACCACATGCTTCTCCTTGCGGTACTGCATCGCGTGCGCGGCCCCGACCGCCTGCACGATGTGCGTGCCGATCGGCGAGCTGATCGAGAAGAAACGAATCGGGTCGGTGAACGAGAAGTGCACCGGCATCTGGCGACCCTTGGCGCTGTCCAGCGCGTCGCCGAACATGTTGTGCATCATCGCCTCGGCGCTGATCCCGTGGTACAGCGCCATTCCGAAGTCCCGGTAGCTGGGGAACAGCCAGTCGGTCTTCTTCAGCGCGGCCGCCGCCCCCACCTGCGTCGCCTCGACCCCCCGGTTGGGGATCGAGAACCCGATCCGGCCCGAGCGCTGCAGCTTGAGGCAGGTCTCGTCGAAGGCCCGCACCCGCAGCATCGTGCGGTAGGCGTGGATCAATTCCTTGTCGCTCAGGCCCACATCGCGGGGCTTGGCGGCCCCGTCGGGCTGGATCACGGTACGGGGGGCGGTGGAGGTCATCAGGGTGTCCGGAGGGGGTGAATTTGGCTGACGAGAATAGCAAAAACGCCCCGGCGACCGCCCCCGAATTCCCCCGCAGCAGCGGCCGGAGCCCGGGGCCCCCGGATTCCCGACGGCGCCAGCCCAACGGCCTCCGCCGCGCCAGCCTCGCAGCCTCCGCCACGTAGCGAGCCGCTGCACTCGATCCGCAGCCGCTCAGCGGGCCCACGCGAGTCGCTAAACTCCTCATCCGTCGGGCTCGTTGCAGAACCGCTCGGCTCCGCTCCGCAGCCAGCGCGGGCCAAGCAGCACCTCCGGCGCCCTTCCCGACCCCGCCACCTTCACTCGCCACCTTCCCCCGCCATGGACGAACAACTCGAAGCCGTGTTCGACGCCATCATGGAGCGGGGCTTCGACCCGGTCCGCTCGCCCTGGCCCGACCGCGTGGTCGTCTTCGTGGTCAGCGTTCAGGGCATCGTCGACAACGGCGGCTGTGCCTATCTTCTCTCGCTGCCCTTCGACCCGCCGGCGCCGGAAGGCGATCTCGAGCGCGCCTTCGAGGCGATCGGAGCGCACGACTGCGCGGAGGCGTTGCGTGAGGCGCGTCGCAGGCACGCGGCCGGCAACGCGGAGTTCGGCGATGTGGATGATCTCCTGATCGGGGCGAGCGCGCGGAATTATTTGCGATTGTCGCACTATGCGCGCGAAGAGCGGGGCTTGCTGAAACCGCACGCAGGGTGATTCCCACGGCGTGAATTCGGCCGTCTGGGGATCCCCACAGGGCCCCCAAACGGCACAGGCTGCGGATCTGGGCAGTGCGTGCGCGGCGCAGGCGCGGGGCGGCTGCGATCGGGCGGTGCATCACCTTGGAGGGACGGACGCCGAGATTGTTGTTCTGGTTCGTCGGCGTGTTGTTGTTGCGGTTCGCAGAACGCGCATTCGTGGCGGCATTGTTGAAGCTGCCCCCGCGGTTGACGCGCGTGGCGAGGCCAAAGGACCCGCGGCCCATTCTTCTTCCCGGATTCGACACGCGCTCGCGACCTTCACGCGCCACTCGCGCATCTGGCCTTGCTCCAGGTGTGCCACCACCGATTGCCAAGCCGCGAGACAACTCGCCGCATCGATGCGGCCGGTGCGCCATTGCCAACGGCGCAGCCTGAGTCGACGCAGCGTACGCCGCGCGTTTTCCGGGCGCAGTCGCATCCCGCCGCGGCGGATGCGCCATCCCAGGAAAGGCACCCCTTCCGATATCGGCGCCAGCATCGTCGCGCCGGCCTTCAGCCACAGATCCAGTTCCGCATGCACGAACAGCTCGACCTCACGCTGCACCTCCCGCAGTTCTGCCTTGCTGTCGCCGAAGATCAGAAAGTCGTCCATGTAGCGCGCATAGGAATCGAATCCCAGTCGATGAACGACAAGACGATCGATCCGACCCAGCACCAGATTCGCAAACCACTGGCTGGTCAGGTTGCCGATCGGCAGCCCGCGCCTGCTTGCTTCCCTTGACCCAAGCGGCCCAGTCGATCGAGCAACGCGGCTCCCGTGATCCTCAGGGCCGGCGGCTTCTGCCGAAGGAACGCCGCTCGGCGGCCCTGACAGCACATGCTCGACGAGTTGCAGCACCTTCGGTTCATCGGTGCACTCCCGCATCGCGTCCAGCACCTTGTCATGTCGGATGGATGGGAAGCACTTCGCGATGTCAAGTTTCAGGAAGTGGCTGTGGACCGCCACCAATCCGCGTACATGCTCTAGGGCCTTCCGGCATCCCTTGCCCCGTCGACACGCAAAGCTCTGAGGAATCAGCCGGGCATCCAGAACGGGCTCAAGGGGATCGATCAGTGCGTGGTGCACCACCCGATCGCGAAACGGAGCGGCGGTGATCACGCGCTCCTTCGGATCGCGAATCACGAACTGCACGCACCTTCCCGGTCTCCACTCCCCCGCATTCAGTTCCCGCTGCAGTGCGAGCACTTCAGGCTCCAGCCGTTCGAGAAATCGAGCGGCGCCGCGCACTCCGCGCTTGGCACGGGCGGCCCGCTTGGCTGCGCGACAGAGGTTTTCGAAGGCCGTGATCTCGTCCCAGTGCGTCATCCGGTCACGCTCCCGTCGAGTTCAGCGACCAGTGGACGCGAGCCTCGCGCGTGGACAGCCGGAGTCGCTACGGCCAGAGCATCGGTTTCACCCCGATCCCCGTGGGCAACGCGGCCCATCGGAGTGCTCTCGCAAGATCCCGCCAACGCCTCTCCCCTGTTCATCTCTCCCCTGTTCATCTCGCCCCTGTTCGTCTCGCCCCTGCTTGACCCGGCGCGTTCTCCGATCGCCACGCGCCAGCCATGCACCATCCGACCGACGCCGTCGATCTCGCGCATCGCGATCTCAAAGCCCGCCGCCGGCATCACGGCTCTTCCTCGCGCCATGCGCAGCAAGAACCGAAGTTGCTCCAGCCGCAGATTGACCTCCCGCAGCAGACCCCGCCTCTGAGCCGGTTCGTAGCGCGCGGCGACCAACGCCTCCAGAACGGCCAGAGCCTGCAGATCCACTTTCTGTACGAAGCTGAAGCGCGCGGACTTCGGCCACTTTGCCGTGTGTTCGAGGAGCCACCCCGTGAACTCCTCCCACTTCTGCAGGCACAGCAGTTCCGGCCCTGCGCCGACGGGTTCTGATCGTTCCATGCTCATCCAGCGACTCCTGCGGTCTGCTTGACTGCGGTTGCATCGGCAAGGCTCGGTTGCGGCTGCGGCACGAATGGCCCCTGCGTAGAAACTCCGCCAGCCATCGGATCACCGTGGCTCGGATTGCCGAGTTTGGCTTCCTGAGCCGCAACGGCGCCAGGAGGCTCACCACGGACGCAGCGCAACAACTGTGCTCCGTACCTGCGCACCTTGCCTGGGCCAATCGATTCGATATTCATCAGCGCCGTCGGCGAATCGGGCAGCCTCCTGACAATCTCTGCCAACTGACGATTGGTGAACACGAGAAAGGCATCGATTCCCTCATGCTGAGCAACCGCGTAGCGCCATTCGCGCAGATGATTAAACAGCACCCGCTGCGCTTCGTCGAATCCGGCGCAGACCACCGGCATAGTAGGACTTCGCTTCGTTTTCGCCTGCCTCTGCTCCAGCTTGCGCGGCGCACCGAGTGGATCCGTCTCTTCGCGAACGGACTCTTCTGGGCGAGCCATGCCGAGTACATCCTTGGGAATGACGGCATCCTGATAGTGCAGGATGCAGGACATGTGCGGTACTTCGTTGACGAGGTAGAAGTGCTCACGAAAAGCCACCAGTTCCTTGTTACGGATGAATTCGACGAGCGGCGTGTCGTCGAAGCCGCCCAAGGTGGCTGAGTAGCGAAAGGTGAAGAGCTTGATCCTCATGCGAGGAGCATAGAGAAGGGGCGTGCCCCTTCCGCCCACCCACTAATGACTAGGCAAAAGCTCACCAAATCGAGCATATTTTTTGAATAAGTCAACTTTCCCATTTTTGCACTTGCGCTGGCGACGGAGTCGCTCGCGCTGCGCAAAAATGCTCACGGCGATGAGTGCGGATTATCGCCCGTTGTGAGGTGGTGAGGTAGAAAGTCGCAGAGCCCTGGAGGGACGGACGCCGAGATTGTTGAACCGGCCCGTCGGCGTGCTGTTGCCGCGGCCCGCAGAACGCGCATCCGTGGCGGCATCGTAGAAGCTGCCCCCGCGGCCGACGCGCGCGGCGAGGCCATCCCCATCCATGCGCGGATCGCGAGTGGCGGAAGACGCATCACCTGCTTCAGGGTAAGCCGCGTACGCATCGAAGCACCACTCCCACACATTTCCGCAAACCTCATGCAGGCCGAAGTCATTCGCGGCCAAGCGACCGACAGGGGCGTGCACCACGAAGCCATCCTTGAACTCCGGCCACCAAGCAGCCTGAGCAGCTGGGCCGCCGGCCTCTACGTAGCTCTGGTCCGCGAGGTTGACCTTGTCGTCCAGCGATTCCTTCGCACTGCCCGTCCACCACACGCTGCTCGTGCCGCCACGAGCGCCGAACTCCCACTGCGCCTCGCTGGGAAGTTCCAGACCCAGCCCCCGCGTCACCCTCTCGCAGGTCATCCAGTCCACCTGTTCGACGGGATTCGTGATGCCAACGGTTCCGTTGAAACCGGATTTGTAGTTGCTCGGGTTCAAGCCCGTGAAGCGCGACCACTGACCCTGCGTCAGCTCGTACTTCGAGAGAAAGTAGGGAGAGAGCGCCACCCGATGCACGGGTGACTCGCGGTCGAATGCCTCTGGATCGTAGTTCTGCCCGTTGGGATCCGTCTTCTGCGCCCCCATCCAGAAAGTCCCGCCCGGGATCAGCACCAGCACGATGCCTGTCCCTCGAGCGCCGCTAGCCCCTGCGGCTCCCAGCATGGAGGTCTCGCCGCCAGCACGGGATGCGGCTGCATTGGCTGCAGCACCCGACTTTTCCACCAGCTTGTGCGCGCCCGACTTCTGCCGCACGAAGTTCCCGTCCTTGTCGCGCTCGGGTTCGTCACCCGACTGCAC
>Ga0172373_10004026_pt1 | contig 20948 bp, 2 predicted proteins | sample Lak10m_2_FD_114546 | JGI IMG/M metagenome (GOLD analysis project Ga0172373, IMG submission 114546) | Freshwater microbial communities from Kabuno Bay, South-Kivu, Congo - kab_092012_10m | ecosystem: Environmental > Aquatic > Freshwater > Lake | place: Democratic Republic of the Congo: South-Kivu...
GGTTGCGTACCTTGTACTTCTGGGACATGCTGAAAATTACAGAATCCGATTGATGATGTAGCTGGTATGACTTACGAACGCGTCACAGACGCGCCCGAGCAACCCAAACGCGCGCCAACGGGGTTTCACAATTTTCGAAGTCAACGTTTAACAGCGATTATTTGAACGGAAAAGGCCCGCCACGCATTCGCGTGGCGGGCCTTTCCTTTATTCTTTCAGAAGCTGCTTACTTCTGCTTGATCAGCTTCGTAACCGTCATCTGCTCATCGGCATAGATGCGCACGAAGTACACACCATCAGGCAGTTGGGTAAGGTCGTACTGCTTGCGAAGCTGGCTGGTAGTGCCAATAGCATCATCCATCCAAACTTGCTTACCTACCATGTCATACAGACCAACGCTTACGTTCATCTGCTGTGCAAGTGCCACCTCAACGGTGAACAGGCCATTGTTCGGGTTCGGGTAAACATTCACATCGCCATCAAAGTTGGCTTCATCTACCCCAACGCAACACGTCATTTCGTAGTTAGAAGAGCAGCCGTTACATCCGTTCAGATCCACCACACACACCGAGTAGTTACCGCTTCCGCTTCCTACAATATTGTAAGACGAGCCGGTTGCACCCGGTATCGGGTTACCGTTGAAGAACCACTGATACGAAACGAATTCACTGGTGTTGGTCACGGTCAACACATCGCCTGCTTCATCGATGATCGGCTCTGGATCCCAAACAGTAACTTCTACTGGATCAGCGGTCATCGAACTGTCAATACAGCCGTTTCCGTCAAGTACAACCACCGTGTAAGAACCTGTCTCGGTGATGTTGACCACCTGCGTGGTTGAACCTGTGTTCCACAAATAAGATGCATAACCTGGGCCAGCATTCAGGTTAACTGAAAGTCCATTACAGAACTCCAGCGGACCATCCCAAGTGATCTGTGCACCCGGCATAGGAACGTTCATGATGGCGTTGACAGTAGCTGTTCCTTGGCAGCCGTACTGGTTTGTCACTGTAAGGGTTACAACCCCTGTAGAGTTCACAAAAGTGGTATCAAGGATCGAACCGGTCGACCAATCGTAATCTGTGAATCCTGGCTGAGCACTCAACGTCACCCATTCGCCAATGCAGAACTCAACGGTTCCGCCAGGAGTGATCACTGGGGCAGGAATCGGGTTGACGGTTACACCAATAGCATCAGTACCAACACAACCGTTGGCATCCAACACTTCCACTTCATAAACACCTGTTTCGAATACGCCAATTGTAGAAGTATTCTCACCGTTAGGGCTCCAAGTGTATCCTGCGTATCCTGAGCCGGCATCCAATGTGATTCCGCAAACGGTTGTATCGCTACCTAGGTCAACTACTGGAGCAGCCAAAACGTTGTAGTTGGCAGAAGCCGTTGCATCGCAGCCATTAAGCGCTTCGTAGGTGTAATCAACGTTGATGGCACCGGCACCGGCCAGTTCTGGGAAGAACAGGTCACCAACAATTGGGAATCCGTTGTAAACCACTGTGTAGTAACCACCCACAGGGAATCCACCGGTAAGCTGAATCTCATCACCATTTGAACAGGCGGTCGCTGGGAGGGTCAATGTCACTGATGGCACACTGAGAACGTTGTAGTTCAGACCAGCACTTGTAACCGAACAGTTGTCGGCATCGGTACCTACTACAGCAACGGTCTGGTTGTCTGTCAAGGTTGATGTCACGTAAGGGTTGGTGTTTCCTACAGAGATACCATCAATAAAGAACTCATAGGTAATGGCACCGCCTGATGCTGTGAAGGTTACTTCCGTACCAGCACAGATGGTCAATTCAGATGGTGACGCACTCAGGTTCACAACCAATGCACCCGGGTCGCTGAGCGAAACGGCATCCTGCGAAGTACAACCGTTGACATCGGTGACCGTTACCGAATACTGCCCAGCAGCCAAATTGGTGGCGGTCGGTGTGATTTGACCGTTAGACCACGAATATGTATAGGTAGGCACACCCCCTATCACGATCGTATTGGCAGAACCATCAGACAAACCACAGGCCGATGGATTGATGAACGAAGAAATACCGATCTGGATCTGAGGATGAACCGTGTAGGTGATCGGGGCGCTTGTTGCAGCACACAACTGCGTATCAAGGCCCATGACGGCAATGATATCTCCATCAACCAAACTATCCGTTACATACGGGTTGGTAGTGGAGGCAATGATGCCGTTCACGAAGAACACATACGTAACAGCTCCAGAACCTGTGAACGTCACCTCATCGCCACCGCATATAGTGTTGTTTGTAGCCGAGGTATTCAACGTAACAGGGCTTGACCCCACATCGCTCAATGAAGCACTCGTTGAAGCAGTACATCCAGCATCGTCAGTAACAAGAACGTAGTAGCTTCCTGCATTCAATGTTCCAACAGTTGCACCAACCTGGCCGTTACTCCATGTGTACGTATAACCTGGGGTTCCACCAGTAGCATCAGCAGTGACAGAACCATCTGTGGCACCGCAAGATGTCGGATCCGAAGTGCTCGTGATCGTTACTGATGGGCTTGGATTCACATTCACCGTGATGGCGGCACTTTCAACATCACAACCGAATCCATCGGTTCCGATCACCGTAACCACTTGACCATCGGCCAAAGATGAGGTCACAAAAACAGATGTTGAACTTGGAGCACCTTGCGAAACACCATCTACAAAGAACTCATACGTTAGAGCACCTGAGGCGAAGAAGGAAATGCTTTGACCAACACAAATGGTAGTATCGGCATCGTTGGAAACCAAGTTCACTATTGGACCTGGGTTTACGATAGGATAGATGATATTACTTGTAGCCGTACAGTTGTTAGCATCCGTTCCGGTGGCTGCAACCGACTGGCCGTTGGTAAGTGTGTTTGTGGTGTACGGGTTGGTTGTGCCAACTGATTGGCCATTCACGAAGAATTGGTAAGTGACAGAGCCTGAAGCCGTGAATGTGATAGACTCACCAGCACAGATCTCGTTGTTCGGATCCTCAGAGCTTGAAAGCGTTACAGAAGCAGCTCCTGGATCGTTCAATGCATACGTTTCATTGGTGAAACAGCCTCTATCATCGGTAACGGTGATGAAGTAAGGCCCTGCTGGAAGACCAGAGATGTTCGGTGTTGTCTGACCATTGCTCCACAGATAATCATAAGGTGGAAGACCACCGGCCACCGATGTTGTGATAAGACCATCAGAAAGTGCACATGCACTTGGGTCTGTAACCGTTTCAGTGATGATCGGATTATCGTGCACCGTGAAATTCAATCCTTGAGTTGTGTAGCTACAGAAGTTGAAGTCGGTACCGGTCACATAAACGTTGTCACCATGCTGAAGCGCTGTGGTTACGAATGGGTTCTGCGTAGAAACAGGCACTCCGTTGATGTAGAATTGATACTGGAATGCACCTGAGGCGGTGAATGTGACAGACTCACCAGCACAGATCGTATTATCAGCATCACTGCTTACGATGGTCACGGGCGATGCACCTGGATCGTTGATCGAAACAGAAGAGAAATCCGAACAGCCGTTCTGATCGAATAGGAGAACTTCGTACGGTCCTGCCGCCAAACCATTTATGGTCGGTCCAACTGCACCGTTACTCCACACAAACGTGTATGGAGGCGTACCGCTACCACCAACAGCGGTGATCGTACCGTCTGCAGCACCACAGGCCGATGGGCTGGTGATACCGCTGAAGCCCACGGTTGGAGAAGCGGTAACGTTAACTAAGGCGCTCACGCAAGCCGTTTGACCACACTGGCTCTCAGCACGCACGTAGTAGTTCGCAGTTGACAGAGGATTTACAGTGATCGTCTGCCCAGCACCAACCAACTGTCCTCCGCAGCTACCGATATACCAGTACCACTGTGCGTTTGTTCCGAGAGAGCCACCATTGACGGTAAGTGTAACAGGTGTTCCTGAACAAACAGTCGTGGCACTTGCCGTTACCGAAGTCGGATCGGTTGACTGCGTATCAACAACCACGTTGAACGTACATGATGCGGTGTTACCAGAAGCATCGGTTGCGGTGTAAGTGACAGGAGTTGTGCCTTGAGAGAAAATACCGCCACTGGCAGGTCCGGTTGTAAGTGCAACACTAACTCCCGGACAGTTGTCGGTGGCTGTTGGAAGCGGATAAGTTACGGTAGTATTGCAACCTGCGAAGTATGTTCCCGGACATGTGATCGCTGGCAACTGATTGTCCACAACCGTCACCGTGAAACTCTGCGTAGTTACGTTTCCATAAGGGTCGGCCGCCTGATAGGTAAGTGTGTTCACACCTACCGGCATGAAGCTGCCGTTTGAAGGGCCGGCAGTTTGCGTCACCGTGGCACTACAGTTATCCGTTGCTGTTGGAGCGGTGAAAGAAACTGTTGTTCCACAAGCACCGGCATCGGCATTCACTGTAATGTTCGATGGAAGCGTTAGTGTAGGGGCAGTATTATCCGGGGCCGTAGTAATGGTTACTTCATAATATACAAAGCAAAGAGGCGCTCCAGCAGCGTTGTCTCCCGCTTCCAGTTGCCAGTTACCATACGGAGAAAGTCCATTATAAGTGGAAAGCAAACCATTGTTTGGTCCAAATGTCCCAGTTACCGGTGTCCCGCTAGGTATAGGATTACCATCGCTGAAAATTGTCGTCACCGAAGATGTGGAAACGTTTCCAGACCAAGTGCCGGGCAATGCCAGAACAACAGGTGTGTTAGTTGGATTCACCACTCTGAAACTGGTCTCCGCATGATTGGAGTTTCCTCCGGTTGGAGCATTACAGGTTCCTGCTGTTTTCGCCCACTGTATCAACACATCCACGTCAGTAACTTGGCATCCCGCAGTAAAATCACCTTGCGCAAAAGATACTGATGGCAAAGGAGACCCATAGTTTCCAACTCCGTCAATCGTGGTAGAAGAAGGAGCAACATATGACCTGGAGACAGTTTGTGCTAACAAGTTATTACACCAGCAAGCAACAGTTACGAGAAACGCTAACGATAAAACTTTCTTCATGTGAAAGAAAATGGGGTTAGTAAAGAGGCAAAGTAAGTTTGAATTTCAATCGACTAAAGTAAGATTTTTTGGCGCTGCTGAATATTCATGGAATTTTAATGCGGCCATGTTGACACATGGGTAAAGGAAAAGGGCCCCGATTTACTCAGGGCCCTTTCAAAGTCATCGACAAACTACTTACTGTTTGATGAGTGGTTCAACCACAGTGCCGTAATCTGTTTGAATCGAAATGTAGTAAACACCCAAACTCAAATGTTCCACATCAAAGGTCCGTTTGAAAGTTGAAACATCATTGATTACTTCAGGAACCATGATTTCTCGTCCGGTAATGTCACGGAACAATAGCGTTGCATCCATGTTCGAACCAAGAATGCCCTCAACCGTGAAGCTGCCTGAGGTAGGGTTCGGATAGATGTTCAACTGATATTCGACACCTCCAGAAACGACACCTGTAAATGTGAACTCGATATTACCCGATTCACCAGAACATCCATTTTCATCCCACGCTTCCACGGAATAATTACCGCTTGAGGTTGGATAGTAAACAGCCTCTGTTGCACCCGGGATCGGTGCTCCGTTGAAATACCATTGATACTGATCGAATGGTCCATTTGTCACCACAACACTATCACCTGCCTGAACGGCCAGTGGTGATGGATCCCATACCTCCACGTGAAGCGGGTTTCCGAGCAATGTGCTATCCAAACAACCGTTAGCATCAAGCACAGTTACACCGTAATCTCCCGTTTCTGTGACAACAATGGATGGCGTTGTAGAACCACTGGTCCACAGATAAGAGCTGTAAGGACCAGGGGTTACAGACAGACTGACGCTTCCGCCATCACAGAATTGGGTTGTGCCACTAGGAACAATGGTCGGTGCCACGCTCGTATTGACTGTAACTGTAACCGGTTGTGAAGTGGCCTGGCATCCGTTGTTCGGATCTATAACCGTAACTGTATAAGTTCCAGCTTGCCAAACGTCAATTGAAGATGTGTTCTGCAGACCTGGACTCCAGGTGTAAGAAGCGAAACTACTGCTTGCAGAAAGTGTCACAGTATCACCGTTACAAACAGCTATTGGTCCTGCCGGAGTAATGACTGCGTTCGGTAGTTGAAGTACACTTACAATTGCTTCGTCACTTCCGCTGCAACCGAACTGATCCCATACCATCAGTTCAACAACTCCGGCTGTTGACACGGTAACTGCCTGAGCGTTAGAACCCGTGCTCCACAAGTAAGTATCATAACCCGGACCTGGGTCAAGCGTGACCGAACCACCGGCACAGAAACTGAGTGGTCCGCTCGCCACGATGACGGGATCGAGCAGAGAACTCACCGTAACCGCAATATTATCTGTTCCAACACAACCGTTCTGATCGGTCACTTGAACCGTGTATGCGCCAGTGGTGGTTACAGTTATTGACTGGGTGATTTCTTGGGTAGACCATGAATAGGTTGAACCCGCGTTGCCCGCATTGATGGTCAGAGAAGCCGCAGTACAAATGGTCGTATCGTTTCCGAGATCGACCACTGGAGGTTGGTTCACCACGATCGTCACAGACGGAGACGTTCCAGCACAGCCTGCCGCTGTGGTTACCGTAACGTTGTACAGGCCAGCCTGAGTTACCTGGTTGGTTTGACCGTTGGTTCCGTTACTCCAGCTGTAAACAGAGTATCCAGAACCAGCGTCAAGCGTTACGCTCGAACCTGCACAGATCGCACTCGTTCCAGAAGGTGTTATTGCAGGAACGGGAACCACGTTCACCGTCACCTGTTGGGTCTGGCTGTTGGTACAACCATTTGCATCGGTATAAGTGTAAGTGATCGGGTATGTTCCAACCCCTGCAGCAGCAGGGCTGAAGGAAGAACCGGTTACACCGGTTCCAGAGAATGTACCTCCCGCTGGGCTACCTGTCAACTGCGCGGTTGAGGCATTGGCACAGTATGAAGCGGCCAATCCTGAGAACGACACCACAGGAAGTTGGTTGACCACCACTGATTGCTGTGAGAAGTTCGTACAACCGAACACATCCGAATAGGTGTAAGTAATGGTGTGTGTACCGTCTCCAGCATTGACAGGAATAAAGTTGTTCCCGGAAATTCCAAGACCGTTGAATGTGCCGCCTGAAGGCGAACCCACCAACGCATAAGCACTGGCATCATCTTCACAATATTGTGCTGAAAGTCCACTGAAAGAAACAGTTGGAAGACCGTTCACATCTACAGTCTGCGTTTCGCTGTCAGTACATCCATTCACATCTGTATAAGTGTAGGTAACGAAGATGGTACCTAAGCCAGCTATTGATGGGATAAACGAGTTGTTGCTGATACCCAATCCAGAGAAGGTGCCTCCTGCCGGTGAGCCCGTCAACGCAATGGGAGTCGTATTGTCAATACAGTACGGACCGTTCAATCCTGAGAAACTCACAACAGGAAGTGGATTGAATACGATCACAATGTCGTCTGTGCTGATACATCCATTGTTGTCCTCAGTCCAAGTGAACACATAAGTTCCGTACGCGGTGACAGTGACCGTAGCATCCGGATCGGAAGCAGAAGTGCTGTAACTGGCTGTTCCCGGGCCAGAATAAGACCAAAAACCTGAACCGACCGTTGGCGTGGCATCAAGATCAAAATCGAGATCACACTCCGAACCGCCAGTACCCGCATCAGCAACGGGTTGCTGGTAGAAATTGACAGTAATGGATTCGGAATCCGAACAAACACCATTGGTCTCTGTCCAAGTGAAGCTATAGCTACCGTATGCGTTTACAGTAACGCTACCTGTTGGGCTGTTTGCATTAGTAAAGAATGCGCTGCCAGGACCTGTGTACGCCCAAACACCAGTACCGAAACTGGAAGTACCATTGAAGGTGAAGTTCAGGTCGCACTCTGTTCCGCCCAAACCAGCATCAGCAACAGGTTGGTCGTAGAAGGTAACCGTCACAGATTCAGCGTCAACACAAGTTCCGTTCGTTTCTGTCCAAGTGAACGTGTAAATACCTGATTGAGAAACGGCAACGGTAGTTGTTGCATTCGATGCATCCGCAAAAGATGCTGAGCCCGGACCAGAAGATGTCCAAAGGCCCGAGCCGTAGCTCGGAACAGCCGAGAAGGTGAAATCAAGATCGCATTCTGTTCCACCCGTACCTGCATCAGCAATTGGTTGTTGATAGAAATTGACGGTGATGGTTTCACTGTCTGTACAAGTTCCGCTCGTTTCGGTCCAGGTAAATGTGTAAGTACCATAAACCGGTGCAGTGATAATTGTGGTCGGAGAGCTCGCATTATTGAACGATGCCGTACCAGGGCCGGAAGCCTGAGACCAAACACCAGTACCGAAAGTTGGAGTGGCAGATGCCAAGAAGGTCAGATCACATTCATCGCCTCCACTACCAGCGTCAGCAACAGGCTGTTGATAGAAATTAACCGTAACAGATGCGGCATCTGAGCAAGTTCCGTTTATCTCAGTCCACGTGAACGTGTATGTACCGTAGACTGAAACGTTCACCGTTGTGTTCACATCAAGGTCGTTGGCAAACGTAGCAGTGCCTGGTCCGGTCGCAGTCCATAGTCCTACACCCACCGATGCTGTGCCATTGAACGTGAAATCGAGATCACACTCGCTACCGCCTGTTCCAGCGTCAGCCACTGGTTGCTCGTAGAAATTCACGGTAACTGTTTCACTGTCAGAGCAGGTGCCATTCACTTCTGTCCAAGTGTATGTGTATGTTCCATACTGGCTTACGGTAACCGAAGTTGTAGCACTGTTTGCATTTGCAAATGAAGAGGTGCCCGGGCCGTTCAATTGGGTCCACGTACCGGTTCCAACGCTTGCAGTAGCATTGAAGCTGAAGTTCAGATCGCATTCATCACCTCCGTTTCCTGCATTGGCCACTGGCTGCTGATAGAAGTTCACGGTCACAATATCAACCGATACACAGTTACCGTAAGTCTCAGTCCACGTGAACGTATAAGAACCGTAGTTGCTTACGGTAACAGTTGCAGTAGGGCTCGAAGAATTGGTGAATGTGGCCAAGCCAGGGCCAGAGCTGGTCCACAGACCTGTACCAACACTTGGTGCTGCATTGAATGTGAAGTTCAGATCACACTCGTTTCCGCCATTTCCTGCATTCGCAGTTGTTTGCTGATCGAATACCACAGTGATGGATGCAGCGTTTGTACAGCCACCATTGTTTTCCGTCCATGTCAGCGTGTAGGTACCGTAAGCATCTACAGTCACTACCGCATTCGGATCGTTCGCATTGGGAGAATATGTGGCGTTACCGGGGCCAGAAGCCGACCACGTTCCAGTTCCAATACTAGGAGTGGCTCCGAGCTGGAAATCCAGATCACATTCCGAACCTCCAAATCCTGGATTCGGAGAAGGTACCTGATAGAATATCACGGTGATCTGATCGGAGTCAGAACACTCACCGTTCACCTCAGTCCATTGGAACACGTAAGTTCCAACAGCAGTTACTTGAACCGTGGATGTTGCACCGTTCACGTTAGAGAAGAAAGCGGTACCAGGCCCACTGACCTGTGTCCAAGTTCCAATACCAACGGTTGACACCGCAGAGAATATGAAATCAAGGTCACATTCAGAACCACCTGCACCTGCATTGGCCACTGGTTGCTCATCAACACTTACGATCTGGTCTTGATCGTCTGTACAGTTGTTGATGTCGGTGAATGTGTAGTTGATCGTATATGGACCTGTTGGACCGGCAACCGCAGGGTCGAACAATGCTGTTCCCGCACCGAGGTTAGTAATGCCGGGGCCGCTATAGGTTCCACCATTCTGACTACCGAACAGCGTCACTGCTGACTCCGTTTCGCAGTAAACCGGATCCAATCCTGTGAAGCTGACCTGAGGCAATGGAGTTACAACCACTTGGGCCGTTCCCAAGAATCCTGTTGTGCGCGTACAACCGGTCGCATCCTGAATTGCGGTGTAGCTATAAGTAACGGTCGTTGGTGGCGTGACATTGTAAGTTGAACCACTTGAAACTCCGTTAACGTTGTAGCTATTGATACCATCAGTGACCGTTACGTTGAATGGTGGAGTCCCGGATGTGAATGTGAATGTCAATGTTGTTTGATCGCCTTGACAAATAGGCGAAGGAGAAAGCGATAAAGTACCATTTGGAACAGGGGCAACAGTTACCGTAAACGAACAAGATGCATCGTTTCCAGAGCCATCAAATGCCATGTATGTAACGGTAGTGGTGCCTGAAGGGAAAGTGGCACCTGATGGAAAACCTGCTGTGAGAGCCGTGGTTACACCTGGGCAATTGTCTGTTGCAACCGGTGCTGAATAAGTGATAGGAGCCCCGCATCCAGACGTTGTAGAAACGGTTGAAATGTTTGAAGGACACGTGATGACCGGGTCTTCAATGTCAACAACCGTGACCGTAAAGGAGCAATTGGTAATGTTGCCAGAGGCGTCAGTTGCTTGGAAAGCCACTGTCGTAGCACCCAACGGGAATGAAGAACCACTTGCAGGTCCTTGCGTTTGAGCAACAGCAACTCCAGCACAGTTGTCAGATGCCGTTGGTGTATTGAACGTTACGTTGGCTGCACAATTACCGAATGGAGCAATCTCCGTGACGTTTGACGGACAAGACATTGCCGGAGGCTGATTGTCAACCACCGTAACAGTAAAGGATTGATCCGTGAAGTTCCCATAAGGGTCTGACGCTCTGAACCCAACCGTTGTGGTTCCAATTCCAAAATTACCCCCACTGGGCGACCCTGATAATTGACTGATCGTGACTCCGCACGCATCGGTTGCTGTTGGAGCTGTCCAACTGGCGGGGGCAAAACAGTTGCCCGGTGTTGCATTTAGACTGATGTTAGTTGGGAACGAAGTAAAGGTCGGTGCCGTGTTGTCGGGGGCGGTAGAAACGGTCACCGAGTAGTACGTAACGCAGAGTGGATTATTTACTCCGTTGTCCCCAGCACTAAGGTTCCAGTTTCCATAAGGAGTGGTTCCATTATAAGTGTTGAGGTTTCCATTGTTCGGTCTAAAAGTTCCTGAAATCGGTGTACCGGATGGAATTGTGGCAGCGGCTTGGTCAAACGTGGTGGTTACGGAAGCCGTTGTAGCGTTACCACTCCAAGTTCCTGGCAAGGCCAGAATCTGGTTATTACCCGATCTATCCAAACGGAAACTTGTTTCAGCATGTAACGAATTGCCTCCAGTAGGAGCCGAACAAGTTCCAGCAGTCTTAGCCCAGTTGAGCACCACATCCACATCTGATACCAGACATCCCTGTGTGAAATCACCTTGAACAAAAGACACGTTTGGCAGGGTATAACCATAGTTGCCAACTCCATCAATAGAAATCGAACTAGGACTAGTAGCATTCCATGTCTTCGTAACAGTTTGGGCGAACGACAGATTGGTCAGAAGCACACTGATGAGTACGAGTAGATCCTTTCTCATGAAAAATTGAAATGTAGGGACAGTTTTAACCAAAAATTGGGCACTAAAAGTAACAGATTTATCGCTTAAACTGACTTTTAATGAGTTAGAACACGCAATGGTTTCGACCAATAACAGAACGGGCCTCGAAAATTCGAGGCCCGTTCAGCTTTAAGTCTGACTTCAATTACTGACGTATCAGTGTAAAGAATCCGGTCTGTTCGCTTACGTGTCCGTCCTTGTACTTGAGTTCGATCACGTAGTAGTAAGTACCACCTTCACAATCAACTCCTGCACTTGTCTTACCAGACCATCCGAACTGACGTCCTTCGCTGGCCCAAACGCTATGTCCCCAACGGTTGTATATGGTCATCGTGATCAGATCAAGATCGGTGCCTTGCAACCAGATGATGTCGTTGACACCATCGTTGTTCGGAGTGAACACGTTCGGAATGTCGATGATAACCTTCACCTCCAAGCCACCTACAGCAGTGTCTGCACAACCGTTGTTCGAAGCAATCAACGTCACCCAGTATGAACCTGGTTCTTCGTAGTTGTGTTCAGGATTCTGAAGCATGCTGGTGTTTCCATCTCCGAAATTCCACATCCAATCCGTTACACTTCCAAGGGTGGTATCAGTAAACTGAACATCGCTTCCAAATGGAACGTCACCCGCTGGATCACGCTCGAATCCAGCCACTGGGTAAGCATACACGTAAACCTTCACGTGATCCTCATCAGAGATGCTGCAGTTTTCGTTTGAAGCAACAACCGTGTACTCAGTGATTCCGACACCAGGACCAACAGTGATCGAAGGACCTGTGCCTACGATGTCACCATCAACATACCAAGTGTAAGTTGTACCAGATGTGCCACCAACTGCAGTAAGTGTTGTTTCGTCACCTTCACAGATGTTCACGTCCGGACCTGCGTTCACTTCTGGTATAGCAGCTTCCTCAACTGTAGTGCAAGCCTGAGCCTCACAACCGTTGATCGATGCAGTGACCACACAGTACTCGCCTGCTTCGCTCACCCAGATACTTTGAGTGGTTGCACCTGTTGACCAAGTAACGCCTTCGCCACCTGCATACTGAGCAGTCAGCATGACGCTGTCACCTGTGCAGAACTCATTTTCGCCAGTAATGCTGATAAGCGGAACAAGTCCTTCTTCAACCTCGATCGATCCAGAACCTGCACAGCCGTTGACATCGGTCACTTGAACAGTGTACGTGCCAGCCTCAGATACGGTGATTGAAGATCCAGTTGCTGAATTGCTCCACAGATAACCGGTTGCATTGGCAGCCGAAGCGCTCAACGTAACCGAGCTTCCTGGGCACAATGGGTTGTCGCCAGCCGTTACAGAAACTTCAACTGTTGGGCTCGGATTCACAACCACATTGATACATGCTTGTGCTGGGCAACCATCCACAGAAGCAGTGCTTACGCAGTACTGACCTGCAATTGAAACCATGATGGATTGTGTAGTCTCGCCAGTTGACCACTGAACACCTTCTCCACCAGCATACTGTGCAGTGAGTTCAACGCTTCCGCCTTGGCAGGTTACAGACTCACCAGTGATCTCGATCAACGGAGTCAGGCCTTGCTGAACATCGATAGAAGCTGAGTTTTCGCAGCCGACTTCAGATATAACTGTCACGGAGAATGTACCAACCTCTGTCACCCAGATGGATGCATTGGTCGAACCGTTGCTCCAAACAAAGTCAACAGCTTCTGTAGAACTTGCTGTCAATTGAAGGCTATCGCCAGCACACAGCGGATTGCTTCCCGCAGTGACATCGACAGAAACGCTTGGCAATTCGTAAACATCAACATCGATGCTGGTTGAAGCGGTGCAACCGTTGGTGTCAACTACGCTCACCTCATAGGTTCCAGCCTCAGTTACCCAAATGCTTGTTCCTTCTGAACCGGTGCTCCAGGCATAACCAGCAGCCGAGGCACAGTTTGCAGTAAGCAATACGCTATCGCCCAAGCAGAATGGGTTGTTTCCAGTGATCTCGATCTCAACTTCAGGCGTTGGATAGAACTCGATGCTTAGGCTGTCAGAAGCCTCACAACCATTATGATCGGAAACAGTTACCGTGTACACACCCGCATCCGTTACCTGAACTGAAGCTGATGAAGCACCAGTAGACCATTCGAATGAAACCGCTGATGAAGACTGAGCTGTGAGTTCAACTACAGAACCAGAGCAACTTGGGTTTGCACCGCCTGAAATTACCACCTCAACTTCTGGTGTTTCGAATACGGTGATGGTGATGATGTTGCTTTCACCAATGTATTCGTCACAACCTTGGTTGCGTGCCACACGGATGTAGCACTTGGTCTCTTCCACCAGACCTGGATCGTAGCTTTCACCATTGGCGCCATCAATCAGAACGAAGCCTACAGGAATTGCACCTTGAGATGGAGCTCCGATAGTTGGGTCATTTCCTGGGCATGGACCGCAGTACCAAGCGTACTCAACTGGACCGATTCCACCTGTTGCGGGAGCATCCGAAGTAATGGCGGCCGCATCGAATGGACCACAGTTCTCTTGCGAACCACTGATTTCTCCGCCATCGGTCACGTTGCAGCATCCAACGCTTTCAACCGTCACGCTGCAAGAGTCAACACATCCATTGGCATCGGTAACGGTTACACTGTAAGTACCGGCAACCAATTGCATTGTCGTGGCCGTTGTGGCACCGTTGCTCCAAGCGTATTCGAATGGAGATGAAGCACCGCTTACCGTAACGCTTGCTGAACCAAGGTTGCCGTTGTCGCAGTTTCCGTTCTCGGCAGAGCACTGGGCAACTGGTGTCGGATTGACGATGACGGTTACGATGTTGCTTTCACCGATCCACTCTTCACAACCCTCGTTGCGGGCAACGCGGATGTAGCAAGTGGTGGTCTGCACCATTCCTGGGTCGTAAGATTCTCCGTTAGCACCTGGGATCAATACAAAACCTGCCGGAATCGCACTCGCTCCAATGGTCGGATCGTTTCCAGGGCATGGACCTGAGTACCAAGCGTATTCAACGGTGCCAAGGCCTCCTGTGGCAGGAGCAACACTGAACAATGGATCAGGATCGAATGCACCGCAGTTCTCTTGGCCACCGCCAATGGTTCCGCCATCGGTTACGTTGCAGCATGGAACCACTTCCACAGAAACACTGCAAGAATCAACACATCCGCTTGCATCGGTAACAACAACGCTGTAGTTGCCCGCGCTCAAGCCAGAGATGCTGGCTGTTGTAGCACCGGTGTTCCATTCGTATGTGAATGGCGACTCTGAGCCACTAACGGTTACGCTTACCGAACCAAGGTTTCCGTTGTCACATGTTCCGTTCTCGGCAGTACAATCAACCACAGGAACCGGGTTTACGGTGATGGTGATGATGTTGCTCTCTCCTACCCACTCTGTGCATCCATTGTTGCGGGCAACGCGGATGTAGCAAGTGGTTTCTGAAAGCATTCCTGGATCGAATGAGTCGCCAGTTGCACCAGCGATCAACGTAAATCCTTGAGGAATGGCTTGCTGACCTATTGTCGGATCTGTTGAACCATCGCATGGGCCGCTGTACCAAGCATACTCAACAGGGCCGATTCCTCCTGTTGCAGGAACCAAGCTCACAATTGGTGCTGGATCGAACGGACCACAGTTCTGTTGGTCATCAGCAATTTGACCACCATCGGTCACATTACAGCATGGTGTAACGGTAACAGAAGTTGAGCACGTAGCTGAACAACCGCTTGCATCAGTTACTGTCACAGTGTAAGAACCTTCAGCAAGGCTATCGATCGTTGTCGATGTTTCGCCATTGCTCCAAGTAATGGTGTAAGGTTCGGTTCCACCACTTACGTGGGCCACGGCACTGGCAACGTTTCCGTTGGCACAATCGCCATTAACAGCCACACAAGTAACCTCAACCGCTGGATTCACAGTGATAGTGATGATGTTGCTTTCGCCAACCCATGGCTCACAACCGTTGTTGCGTGCACAACGGATGAAACAGGTAGTTTCTGTCAACATTCCTGGATCAAAGCTTTCGCCAGTTGCACCAACTATAGTTGCCCAAGTGCTAACTGGAGTACCGCAAGCACCTTGCAACCAGATGTACTGAACCGGTCCGATACCACCGGTTGCCGGAGCAACTGAAGTAATAGGAGCTGGGTCGAATGGACCACAGTTCGACTGCTCGCCAACGATCTCGCCTGGATCGGTAACGTTGCAGCATGGTGTAACGATCACGCTTTCGCTGCAAGATGCTGTACAACCGTTCGCATCGGTAACAATTACCGTGTAAGAGCCTTCTGCAAGACCAGTGATCTCAGCAGTTGATGCACCATTGCTCCACGCATAAGTGAATGGAGCTGTACCATCGATCACCTCAACAGAAGCGCTTGCCACGTTTCCGTTTCCGCAATCGCCAGAGATGCTTGAGCACTCGATTGTAAGTGCATTTTGGATGGTAATGGTGATGATGTTTGTCTCACCGATCCATGGCTCACAACCGTTGTTGCGTGCACAGCGGATGAAACAGGTCGTTTCTGTCAACATTCCTGGATCATAGCTTGCGCCATTAGCACCTGGAATCGGTGTCCAAGTATTAACTGGCGTTCCACACGCTCCGCTCAACCACATATACTCAACAGGGCCAATGCCACCAGTAGCTAGCGCAATGCTCACAATTGGATCCGGATCGAAGGCAGTACAGTTAGACTGCTCACCAGCGATCTCACCTGGATCGGTTACGTTGCAGCATGGCGTAACGATGACGCTCTCAGTGCAAGTTGCAGTACAGCCATTCGCATCGGTAACGGTAACCGTGTAAGTTCCTTCAGCAAGACCCGTAATCTCCGCAGTTGTAGCTCCGTTGCTCCAAGCGTACGCGTAAGGTGCAGTGCCATTCAACACTTCAACCGAAGCACTCGCAGCGTTTCCGTTTCCGCAATCGCCTGAGATGCTTGAGCACTCGATCTCCAACGCTGGGAAGATGGTGATGCAGATAACGTTGCTCTCACCGATGTAGGTAGTGCAACCTTCATTTCTCGCGCAGCGGATGAAGCAGCGGCTTTCGGTCAGCATGCCTGGATCGAATGTCTCAGAATTGCTGTTCGGGATCTCAACCCAACCGTTGTTTCCGTTGTTGATCGGAACGTTCTGACTGTTCCACAACCATACATATTCTACTGGGCCGATACCGCCTGTTGCAGGAGCAACCGAAGTGATCGCATCTGGATCGAACGGACCGCAGTTCTCTTGTGCGCCAGCGATCTCGCCACCATCGGTAACGTTGCAGCATGGTGTAGATGAAACAGTCACTGAACAATCGTCAGAACATCCGTTCGCATCGGTAACGGTCACGCTGTACGTTCCGTCAGCCAAGTTGCTGATTGAAGCAGTTGTCGCCCCGTTGCTCCAAGCATAGGTGTAAGGAGCAGTTCCACCACTTACAGTAACTGAAGCAGAAGCCACGTTTCCGTTGTTGCAGTCTCCATTAATTGGAGTACAAGTTGCAACTGGAACTGGGTTGATGGTGATGCAAACCACGTTGCTCTCACCGATATAAGCCTCACAACCTTGGTTTCTCGCACAGCGGATGAAGCAGCGACTTTCGGTCAGCAATCCTGGATCGAATGTCTCGGAGTTGCTGTTCGGGATCTCTACCCAACCATTGTTTCCGTTGTTCAATGGAACGTTATTCGCATTCCACAGCCATACGTATTCTACCGGGCCGATACCGCCTGTTGCAGGCGCAACTGATGTAATGGCCGCTGGGTCGAATGGACCGCAGTTCTCTTGTGTACCTGCGATCTCGCCACCATCAGTAACGTTACAGCATGGGACGATAGAAACAGTTTTGCTGCAAGTTGCCTCACAACCGTTGGCATCGGTTACAGTTACGCTGTACGTACCAGCCGTAAGGTTGGTGATAGAGGCGGTTGTCACACCGTTGTTCCATAGATATGTGTAGGGTGCAGTTCCGCCTGTTGCCGTTACACTTACAGAAGCAACATTATTGTTCGCACAGCTTCCATCTTCCTTCGTGCAAAGCACTTGTGGAACTGCATTGACAGTGATGCAAACCACGTTGCTCTCTCCAATGTAATCCTCACAACCTTGATTTCTCGCGCAGCGGATGAAGCAGCGGCTTTCGGTCAGCATTCCCGGGTCGAATGTCTCGGAGTTGCTGTTCGGGATCTCCACCCAACCGTTCTGTCCGTTGTTCAATGGAACGTTATTCGCATTCCACAACCATACGTATTCCACTGGACCGATGCCACCTGTTGCAGGAGCAACTGAAGTGATGGCCGCTGGGTCGAACGGACCACAGTTTGACTGAGTTCCAGCGATCTGGCCACCATCAGTAACATTGCAGCATGGCTCAGACATTACGTCAACTGAACACTCAGCTGTACAACCGTTCGCATCCGTAACGGTTACGCTGTACGTTCCTACACCCAAGCCGCTGATGTCGGCTGTTGTAGCACCTGTGCTCCACAGGTATGTGAATGGAGCCGTTCCACCAGTGATCGAAGTTGATACCGCGCCAACACCGTTGTTGCTGCAATCGCCATGCGTTGGATTGCAAACCACTTCCGGTTGTGGGAATATGGTGATGGTGATGATGGATGTTTCCAACATCTCGTTGCAGCCTGCGCGCTGTACGCATCTTCTGAATTGTGTTGTCTGTGTGATCAATCCCGGATCGTAGGTGAATCCACTCGCTCCCGGAATGATCTGCCATGGGCCAGATGTTCCCGGACGGGTGATCCAAACGATCTCCAAGTTTCCAAGGCCGCCTGTTGGGTCAGCCAAGCTTACCAACTCATCTGCATCAAACGGACCGCAGTTTTCTTGGTTATAGCCGATCTCACCTGGATCGGTCACGTTGCAACAGCCAGTCACCTGAACTGAAGTGCTACAAGTAGCCTCACAACCATTAGCATCGGTAACAGTTACGCTATACGTTCCTGTTGCCAAGTTGTCGATGGTTGCTGTTGTTGCGCCATTGCTCCACAAGTAAGAGTAAGGAGCTTCGCCACCCGTTACAGAAACAGAAGCCGAAGCTGTGTTTCCGTTGTTGCAGTCGCCACTTGTAGATGTGCAGCTTACAACAGGAGCTTCGTTGATCGTAATGCAAACCACGTTGCTCTCACCGATGTATTCCTCACAACCTTGATTTCTCGCGCAGCGGATGAAGCAGCGGCTTTCGGTCAGCATGCCTGGATCGAATGTCTCAGAATTGCTGTTCGGTATCTCAACCCAACCGTTGTTTCCGTTGTTGATCGGAACGTTCTGACTGTTCCACAACCATACATATTCTACTGGGCCTATACCGCCTGTTGCAGGAGCAACTGATGTGATCGCAGCTGGGTCGAATGGACCGCAGTTCTCTTGCGTTCCTGCGATCTCGCCACCATCGGTAACGTTACAGCATGGGGTCGAAGAAACAGTCACTGAACAATCGTCAGAACATCCGTTGGCATCGGTAACGGTCACGCTGTACGTTCCATCAGCCAAGTTACTGATAGAAGCTGTAGTCGCTCCATTGCTCCAAGCATACGTGTAAGGAGCAGTTCCACCGTTAACCGAAACGGAAGCAGAAGACACATTTCCGTTGTTGCAGTCTCCGTTCACAGGAGTACAAGTTGCAACTGGAACTGGGTTGATGGTGATGCAAACCACGTTGCTCTCGCCAATGTAAGGCTCACAACCTTGGTTTCTCGCGCAGCGGATGAAGCAACGGCTTTCGGTCAGCATTCCTGGATCGAATGTCTCAGAATTGCTGTTCGGGATCTCTACCCAACCGTTCTGACCGTTGTTCAATGGAACGTTATTGGCATTCCACAACCACACGTATTCTACCGGGCCGATACCGCCTGTTGCCGGGGCAACGCTTGTCAAAGCAGCTGGGTCGAATGGACCACAGTTCTCTTGTACACCTGCGATCTCGCCACCATCGGTAACGTTACAGCATGGTGTGTTCTGAACGATCACGCTGCAAGTCGCTTCGCATCCGTTCGCATCGGTAACAGTTACCGAGTAAGAACCTGCCATGAGATTACTGATGTTCACGCTAGTTGCGCCTGTACTCCAAAGCACCGTGTATGGCTCAACGCCACCACTCACAGAAACCGAAGCAGAACCTTGGTTGTTGTTCTGGCAGTTGCCATCCACTTTCGAGCAAGAAGCAGAAAGTGCGCTTGGCTCACTAACAGTAGATGAACAGATTGCAGTACAACCGTTCGCATCGGTAACTGTTACGCTGTACGTTCCAGCAGCAACGTTGAACACCGTTGAAGTAGTTGCTCCGTTGCTCCACAAGTAGGTGTAAGGTGCGCTTCCGCCAGTTGCGTTTACCGTCAAACGACCATCCGCGGCACCATTACATGAAGCTGGTATTGCATCGCAAGAAGCAGACAATCCGCTTGGTTCACCGACAACCGCTGTGCACAAATCGGTACATCCGTTGGCATCTGTTACGGTTACTGAGTAGCTTCCAGCCATCAGTCCTGAAATGGTAGCGGTTGTTCCGCCATTGCTCCAAGCGTACGTGTAAGGAGCCTCACCGCCTGTTGCAGTCACAGTAGCAGTTCCTGTTCCAGAACCGTTGCAACCGCTATCAGTAGATGAGCACGAAGCCACAGGGCTGTCGTTCACCACCATGCAGATCACGTTGCTTTCGCCTGGAAACTCGATGCAACCGTTTCTGCGTGAGCAGCGGATGAAGCATCGTGTTTCAGTCAAATAACCTGGGTCGTAAGTAGCTGAGTTGCTGTTCGGGATCTCTTGCCAGCCGTTCTGTCCATTGTTGATCGGAACGTTCTGAGAATTCCACAACCAAACGTATTCAAGGTCGCCCAATCCGCCAGTTGGCAACGAAGCCGAGGTGATCGGAGTTGGGTCGAATGGACCGCAGTTCTCCTGACCGCCAGCGATCGTTCCACCATTGTTCACATTGCAGCATGGGTTAACAGAAACCGTTTTGCTGCAGGTTGCAGTACATCCGTTCTGATCGGTAACCGTTACGCTGTACGTACCAGCCGCCAAACCGTTGATGGAAGCAGTGGTTGCTCCGTTGCTCCACAAGTAGGTGTAAGGAGCCGTTCCGCCTTGCGCAGAAACCGAAACTGAACCAAGATTTCCGTTGTTGCAATTGCCGTCCACCTTGGTGCAAGTAGCATTCGGTACTGGGTAGATCTCAATTTCAAGAACGTTTGAACACACTTCGAATTCAGGGCATCCTGTTCTGCGAGCACATCTTCTGAACTGAGAATTGATGCTGATCATTCCTGGATCGTATGTCTCGCCAGTTGCACCTGGAATTGGCATCCAAGCTGTTTCGGTCTCTTTCTGATACCACTGGTATTCGATGCCGCCCAAACCGCCTGTTGCCGGAGCAATGCTCGTGAAAGCAACTGGGTCGAACGCACCGCAACCGCTTTGGCTTCCGGCAACCTCGCCTGGCTCGGTCACATCGCA
>Ga0172373_10004028_pt1 | contig 20945 bp, 40 predicted proteins | sample Lak10m_2_FD_114546 | JGI IMG/M metagenome (GOLD analysis project Ga0172373, IMG submission 114546) | Freshwater microbial communities from Kabuno Bay, South-Kivu, Congo - kab_092012_10m | ecosystem: Environmental > Aquatic > Freshwater > Lake | place: Democratic Republic of the Congo...
ACACGATCTCCAAGAAGAAGCTGGCTTAACGCCCAGCGGCGCGGGTCCTGCCACTCATCTCCAACGGGTGTACCATCATCATAGGCGATTGTTGTCATTTGGCTGAACAATACCCATACGAGCGAGAATTGCCTTAACATACTTTTGAGTCTCTTTGAACGGTGGTATGCCATCATACTTACGCACATTTTTTGGCCCAGCGTTGTAAGCTGCGGCGATAAGTGCAGGATCATCACCAAAACGTTGTTTAAGCTTCGCCAAATATCCAGCAGCCGCATAAACAGCCTCTTCAACATTAAACGGATCTTTGACACCCATTTCTTTTTGTGTGATTGGCATCATTTGCACGATACCTTGGGCGCCTTTTGGCGAAGTAAGATTGTTACGATATTTTGACTCAACCCATAAAACAGCGTCGAGAAGCTTGTGATCGATACCATGATGTTGGGCAGCTTCTTGCACTAACTCACGCATAGACTCGGCCCGTGAATGTGCCTTTTGTTCAGCCGCAGGCATACTTGGCGCATTGAGCGCGAGCGAGAGCCCGAGCGCAGGCCAAAAACTTCCCTCGATCCATTGGCTAGCGGTACGCCGTCGAGCTGATGATTCCGTTAAACGCTCAAAAAGGGCTCTGTGCTCAGCCGGGAGCGCTCGTGGCCCGCGCAGCGTATAAAGCACGAAAGCCTCAGCAAACGCTTCGTGGGCGTCTTGAGCCGCGTATGGCGTGATCGGCGGCTCGTTTAATTCTTGGAACATCGGCCGCCGCAATAAGCTCTCTATTTTTTGTGGCATAACTTGATTTTTGGTTAATTGTTTATTACGCTCAATAAGATAATTGAATATATTGACTGCATTTAGGTCGCCACGAGCTTCTAAACTTTGTAACGTTTTACTGGCAACAAAAGGCCAAAAATCATTTGGGGTTATCTTACGTAATTTCAGTGCGTCTTCACCTTCAGCATAAACGCGTTCATATACGTCTAAGATTCGTGCCCGTGACATTGCCACGTCATCTTTATCTTGTTTTGCTGGATTCCAAAATTGATCCATCCAGCGCACATTTAGTTTATCATATAATTTATGACCAATTTCGTGAACAATCGTCCACGCTGAAGCGGTTTGAATATCAATAATAATTGGCTGACGATAACCAATAAACATACCGCCAACATCGATTGGCTGTAAACGTAACAAAGTATCTTTTATGAGATGTCCAAAACCGTTTTCGCGCAAAGCACGTACTGCTTCTGTAATTTCGTAGCGGGCTTCCCGAATTGCGGATTCAGGGCCAATAACTTGCAACCCTTCCACAGAAGCAATCTCAACAGGTTCATCCCAACCATTTTGCAAGCCTGTTTTATTTTTCACAAACTTAACAAGTTCTTCTTTGATCAGTTGCTCTGGAACGCCAATCGTGAGCTGTACTTCGACATAAGAACGTAAATTTAGAATATGAGGATCTAAACGTTCGATAACTTCCCCGAGAGACATTTGCTGCAAAAATTTCACGATTTTACAATAAGCCTACGCTTTTTTTGTTTATGTTTCGGCTTAGATTCGGGCTCAGGCTCGGGGGTGGGCTCTGGTGGTGACGCAGCCTGAAATTGAGCAAGTTCTGCTGTGAGTTGTTCTTTCTTTTTTTCTTGCACTGTTTTGCGCGGTTTTTTTAGCGCTTGTACTTCAGCCTCTTGAAGTTGGCTGGGTTGCTCATATGCGAGTTTTTCGAGTTCATCAAGATAGCGTAGATACGGCTGATTTGTCTGATCTCGTGACATCCATTGTGAAATTGCAGTATCACGCACAACTTTTAGTTTTTCGGGATCTACTTGTAAAAGACCAAGCGGCATCCATTGTGTTTTTGGCGGTACCTCTGGCGCCGGTTTCGATAAAATCTCGCCATCTAGCTCTATGGCGAGTAAAGGACGGAAAACGTCAACAATAGCTTTAAGTCTTAAATCATCACGCTGTTCACGCTCGATAAACGCAGAGCATAAAAATTTAAGCTGCATGTCATTTAATTGACATGCACGGTCAAAGTCATAACCCTGTCCAACGATATATTTTATGGCACTCCAATAAGAGTGCTCCGCTATAAAGGGTCAATCTTATCCAACGCCTCCGTATAATTGGCTTGATGTTGTGACCAGGCTAAATAGATTGGAAATACAAACTCGTTATACGGCATTTCGCTCATCCAAGCTAGAACGAGTAATCGAGTCAACATCTTTTGAGATGTGCCGTTGGGTGGCGTCTCCGCAGGAACAAAAACTTCTGAAACAGGCTTACCGTCAATCGTCGCCAACGACGCTACAGCACGATAAAAAGCACGTTCTCGTTCTGCACTTTCTTTAGAGAATGACTCAATTTTTGAATCACCCCAAAGTTCGCCCTCGGTATCCAATGTAGATACCTGAATTGTCAGGCCACAAACCTTAATAGGGGCAGAAAGATGATCAGAGCCTTTCAGCCGATCTTGCAACGCAGCAAGTACCGGATTATCCTTCCAAAGTTTCTTCTTTTCCATAAACTATCAAAACAATAGTTGCATCGAGTTTGTTTTATGGGTATGTCTTTTAATATGACAAGGAAAAATATACAACGATCACTTGCGGCACTTAAGAAAGATTATCCAAATACGTCACAACCCGCGCTACTCCTTTTGGCAACTCGGGCTCTTGTGCTCCCTTTTTATGGGTTAGAGCCTAAAAACATGACCCGAAAACGATTAACAATTCTCAAAGAATGTTTACTTGGACCAATCACAAGCACAGTTATTTTGGAAGCTCATAAAGCCGTGACAACAACGATGAGTAATTCTTGGGGCGTTCAGGATACAGAGCTAATCGAGCTTAGAGAAGCGGCCCATATTTTGAACATGTGACCACACCATTATCTTCCGTTAAAACAACTCATGGATTAACTTTGTGGGTTAACAATCAGATTATTGGTGCTGCTGATCGTTTCGAGCCTTCTCTAGGTTCGCGAACGATACAACACTGCTACGAAATTCAAGCCAGAGGCGTAGGACATCACCAGCCGCGCCACGTTTATCCTAAACGCACGCAAAGCCGTACCGCAACCTTGAGTGGGGTGGAGTTATGGGAGCCCAACTGGGATCGTTTATGGAGTCTTACAACGAATGGTCTTGTTGCTCAGCAACAGCCACTAAAAATCGTTGAGCGCTGGACTTTACCTAAAACATCTGTAGAAGATTTTATTTCCACGCGTACTTCAGGGACTTTTGAACGCGCCTTACTTGGCGCTCTTGCAGGCCAACAGGGCTGGATTTATGATGGTGTCTTGGTCTCTTCAGCCGGGCGTAGTTTTGGAGCTAATGACGAGCGCACGGCTCGCTGGAATATGACAGTTGAGTGGGCGGTTAGATCTCCACTCACTTGAACACAGCAAGAGCGATAAAGTCACTACCGCTTCTCCATGGGTAATAAAGATTTACCCCAACAATTTGTTCTTCAGAAGTAGGCCACGAAAAATCATTGCTATCCGTTTGTTTGATTTGCTTATTTTTATCACGATAGCGTAATTGTGCCGGATAGGATTCGTAAACTGTTGGTTGAATAAGCACAGTGCTATTCTCAACTAGAGACTGCCAAAGCTCCCTAGCATCTATTTGCTGAGCAAGCAAACTGAGATTGCATATCAAAATCATAATAAAGCACCAATGACTTTGCTGTCAGAATCATAGTAATAGATAGGACCGATTATTTTAACTCTTTGAGGGTCCATAGAAGCTATCCATCGATAAGTGTTGGCATACACTGTATTATCAAAATTCTTCTTTGTATAACGTAAAAGTGATTCACGAGGATAATCTGTTGGGACTATAAGTATTTGACTCTCCCTAAGTAACAGCTCAAAAATATCTAATCCTGAATTAGGATACAGCTCAGGATTGGCAAAATCAAGTATCAGCAAGAACATAAATGATGTGTGCTTTCTTTATTTCTTGTGAGTATATGGTTATGCCATAAAGTGTGTGTTTAGGATTTAACTCGTTAGGTCGATAACGATACACAAATGGGAAAAAAACTCTGTCAAAAATAGTACCATGTTCAAGGATTACAACACTTTCCTCAAATAATACGCGCATCAGCAGCCCAACGTTATCAACATCTCGGGCTAGGTCGCGATCAAGCACTAAAAATAACAAAAGCCACCTGACTTTCTGTTTCGTAATAAAGCGTAACGCCAATCAACTTGTCTAATGGATCTAGCCAAAAGTCAGAGTTTACTGCTCGATAATTTACATAATCGCGATGTGTTAGAACACGGAAGTACGCCGGTTGAGTATCCCTAAATAATTTTGGTGCTAAAACTAACAGACTTTCTTTATCTATAAAAGCGAGAAGATCAACCCAAGGAGCCCTTTCAAACTTTTTAACACCTGAATGCTCCTGATCAATCACCATAATAATAAAGCTATTCATTTTCGACATCGCGTATGAATTGTTCTAGTTGTGCATGGCTTAATTGTCGGTGGTGATTATGTTTACGACATACTTGGACTTTATCATCGTCCGCAGCGACGATAAAGAATGATTGTTTGCTTTGCCCGTTTTCGCACCAGTGTAACTGTAATGACGTTAGACTAAAGTCACTACAACCCCAACCCAATTTCGGAGGAGTTTCTGAGACAAACGGTAACGCCCAGGCTCGCATCCAAGCGCGGAAATTTTTCGCGCTCCTGATTCGACTTAAACCAAGATCGCGCTGATCATCATATTGAGGACTAAACCCAAGATTTACGGGCAAAAGATCACTAAGGCGACCTGTTGTAAAAGTTTTTGAATAACTGAGCCACTGGCCAGGCTCTAAATGATGCTGCGACTTCGATGGAAGATAATTGACAAAAGGCCAAGCAGAAATGATGACTTTTCGACCATCGATTTCAATATCACAACTCAGCGCGCCCCGCCGTACTATGGTTGTGCTTGATTGAGACATAGGTTGAATTAAGTCAATGATTTTATGCAGCTCTTGAGCCTGCTCTAATCGAGCACTCAACTCATCCTCATTTGTTACGAATAAGAAATCATCTTTTAATGTCATATAGAAATCCCTGCTTAAAATGCTAGCATAGAAATTCCAAAATGTAAAAAATTTATTGCTTCTTGACGACTGTCAAAAAATATGGGAGATTTAAAACAAATGAGTCAAACACGATATTTTCACGTTGCCCATCATCTGACAATCGGCAGCCAGTCTCACACAGACGGGCGGGTCAAAGTCACGTTTGCTGCATGTTCGCTAGAGGATCAATTTTCCCGGGCAAAAGCCCGTCGAATTGTCGATAATAGATTATTACAGAAAACGTCATCACATATTCGTTATATGAATCTCACTGATTTACTTAGCATGTATGCCGAGTTACGAAAATTGGGGCTTTCATTTCCTGAGCGCCCAGAACACATGCGCTCGAAACATCAAAAGAAAAACGACTTTATTAGGTCGTTTCGTCCTTCAAGAGATTTTTCTATAAAGAAAAACGCGCTCATTGAACGTAAGCAACAGAAACTTTTAAATATGTTTCATCGGGTGTTTGACGCTGCAAACACAACACCTGCATGCGAGCGTGCTCAACCGGAAACTCGTTTTTACGAAGGCCATAATGTTATGGATGCGCTCGCTAAAGCGGATAATGATCTTGGTCTTGTTCAACCAGGACATTATACAATCTTAGATAACGGCGATCCCGGTGATTTTGGTATGCCAGCACGACCAGCCAAAATTAGTGTGCCTTGAGTTGCTTATTTTAATGCTCACAGCGCATTCCGCTGATTACTTCGAATTTACTAAGCAGTGCCTATCGTTTAATCAATTATTGACGTTTTTGGCAATAGACTGCGATTTTCAGCTTTTGCAACTCTCAGGTTCTCCTGATCGTGTGAACACAGTCATTTATGATAAACTAATTGTGGGCAATTTCCCCACTTGGCTAAACATGATAATTCTTTCTATTAAAGAAGATTTGCGCTTTTAAGCCGTTTATGGTTCAACGTTAGTAGATGAATATCTACAGGCTAACTTTCGGAGACTATTCTACAGACGGGCATGAGAGACAGCTAAATGTTTTTCTAGAGACAGATGTAGATTGTGAAAAAATCGAAGAGGCTTTGCGCATAGGCACTCGCCCAGAAAATCTTGATCCGGATATTTCCCCTTTTATCGTTTGTAATGATAGTTACAATATCACAGCGCAACAGCGACAAAAAATTATCGACCTCACAGGTATTGATCTTGCAGAAGACGAATACGAAGATGAGGAAGGGTTTTTAGCTTCAACTGAAGCATTTATAGATTATGTCTTATGGATTTTGCACAGGCAGCTTCCAACAGTTGTAATCACTAGAACAAATATCCCACAGATTAAGCTGCCTAGTTCCTTGGGTTATGGAATGTTAATATAATGATACCAATTTATGTTGGCGCTGCGCTCCATAGAGCGGCTTTTGTCACTGAGATTTATCAGCATTTTGCTGCACAGGCGACGCCAACATTTGATTGGACCGTTTATGCTGGAGCGCCCAGCCCACCCAGCGATCTAGCTGGGTGTATGATCGCTGGCGTATGTGCTGCACAGGTTGTGATTTTAGAGCCTGGTGGGCGTGGCTCTCACGTAGAGCTTGGTATAGCGCTCGCTACAACAAAAGTTCAACGCATTTGGCTATTACCGGATCCTGATCGAAGGAAACCTTCTGATTTTTATTTTGCGCCAAAAATAAAAATTGTCGGTTCACTTAATGAAATAACGTTATGAACGCTGAACAGGTCACAAAAATACTTGAACTTAAGAAGCGCGAAAGAAAGCTTCAATTTGACTTGGATCTCCTTAGATTAGAGATCAAGGATCTTCTGGATCCTCTAGAACCCTGTATTCATCCTACTCAAGCCTTAGGTAGGACCTCTGATATGCGCTTAGGTCAGTATTTTACGCCAGGACGGCCTTATTGCTTAATGTGCAATCAGTGGCTTTAGGCTTCCTTGAGCGCGTTCCAGGCAGCTATAAGCCGACGCTCGATGGGCTCAATTTGGAGCCCTTCGGGTTTGAGTCCGTAGCACGTAAGGTTAAACCACTCGCCGTTAAATTCTCCGGCGATATTCACCTCAACCGTAAGATACAGTTCTTCGATTAAGTACGGTTTAACCATGATTTGGAGTGCCCGTGGTGCGTTTGTTTCGCACAAACGCGCATTTTCTACAATCGTTGGACGGTAACCGTATCAACGGCATAGATTACCAGTTTGATTTTGATTACCAATTTTGAAACCCTGAGCAATCAAGGTTTCATTTAACTCTCCAAAGCGAAATAATTCGCGTCTACACACACCCAAAGGATACGAAGTACCGGGGTCGTCAGTCCAATATACAAACCCGTACCGACCATGATAGCGCGCCAGTTTGGACCACAAACATCCAGCAACACAGCCTGCGCAATCCTAACATTATCAGGATCAACGTGCGTTGGGCGCCGGCTGGCCTCCACAGCCCATAACTTTTCGATTGCCGCAGCGACCTCCGTCGCATCACGTCCAATATCATGGAGAGCTGCATCACAACCCAGCGTCTCCTCATCGGATAAATATGCCAGTGACTCTCGAAGCGCTGCGACAGCCGCTAAATAGTTTGTACGAGCCTCGTTTGTCTCACGAGGCGTTGAATCATGTTGAGTTTCCCAAGCTTTTTGGTCCCAGCTTGCAAGAAAGCCCTCGCAGCGCTCTCGCACCCGACAAAGATTGACCAACATAGAAACAGCATAGCACCATCCATATTCGAATGCAACAAAATTTTTGGCTGTTGACAACATAAAAATCTTGAGTTAAAGTCTATGTATGATTTACAAGCTATATTCATTGACCGGGAAAAAAGCACTCTATACGACTGAGAGCCTGAGCGACGCGCGAAAAATGCAAGAAGCATTGCGTGTAACAACTACTATTGAGTCATTTGAAGAGCATGAAGTGCCAGAAGACACTAAATTGCAATGTCGCTCAATGCAGTCTGCCCCGATGGGGCAACTTGTGATGCTATGGGCGGCTGGCGAGTGGCATTTGGCGAAACTTTTACCAGATGGGCAATGGGTGGAATTCGCAGGACGTTATGGTATTCCCAACCCTGAGGGCTGGTGTACAGTTAATTCGGTCACTGAGATTTTGCCTGCTCCTATTTTAAGCGATTGACAGTGGTTCTAGCAGCACAAATAGCCACGCTATTGCGTAGTGACAACTCTTCAATGACTCTTGTCGCAAGAGGTTGGGCCGATCTTGCAGATAGCTATCTACCGCTAGCGGTAAACCCCACCCTAGGCCCAGCATTCCATATTGCTCGACCAAGCGCTAAAAAAGCGTTCGAACTTGCCGCGCTAGGATCGTTTTTAAACGAGTCAGATCCAGTGCGGTGGCAAAGGGGCATCGCGGCTGGGTTCGTCGCTTATAGCGCAATCTTGGCAGCCTCAGCAGCACCGTACACGGCCGTTCCACCGGCGCCGCCACTCGTATTGCCGCTCGTGCCGCCAACAGCCGATGTTGTTGTGGTCGCCAACGCATTTGCGACTGCAATCAAACTATGGCTTTCATTAGGCGTTGCAAGCATCTTACCTGCACCACCGTTACCCTGGGTCTTTATTTGAGTCTTGCCAACGGTTATAGACAACCGTATCCAGCCCATGTGGGCCTCCGGGCAGTGGAGTCATGCGGTTTGATGGGCGAATTTCAACTTTTTTCTGACGCCGCCCACGAGCAGCTTTCAGCGCAACATATCGTGCGGCTTCCGGGCTAGGTGAAGAGAATATCTCTTCACCATTGATCACTACGAAATAGACCATTTGTCCAAAATGGATTCCAGCTCTTTTTTGAGAGCTGGGTCGTTCGCAAATACACTACCATTTTGGGCACGTAGTGCCGCTACAGTTGTAGGCTGCGGGTTCCATTGCCCTTCAAATCCGTAACACGAACAATGTGAAGCTAAAACCTCGAAGAGGTCTCCATCGCGCTCAAAAAGTACGAAGGCTTCTCCCTCGTACATACCCGACAGAATTACTGCCATTAACAGTTTACAGCCATCCAAAGCACCCTGGGGTTCTTCGAATTGCTCTAGCACTTCTTGCTCGTTTAAAACCTCAGTATCAGTATTCTGTGCCCAACCTACCATAATCAACCTCCATTGATGTAGCTAGTGAGATTCGAACTCACATCAAACCACTTTGTTTATTCCCTTGGAAACGCGCTTCCCTATAGCCCTAAGGCTATTCGGTGCTTCCGCAACCCTCCGGTACTAAAAACCTGTAGGTCTCTACTCGGTAGAGCCAGGCGTGGTTTGGGTTTTACCCACCGATTCCGTTTTACGGTGACCTTCCCTTGGTCCATAGCTACTTAGCGTTGCCCGCCGGGCCCGACGGTACAACAACCTCGATCGAATTACCCACACAGTATGCTGCGCAGAGATGTTTGTCAACCAAAAAAGTTTTATGCTGACCTGGCCCGGCCCGAGGTCGATGTTTTAGCGGGGCTGACCGCCGCTATAATAAAAAACAAAATTCTCATCTGAATTGGCCCACTGCGCACCATTTCACGACAATCAAATTTTGGTTTTCCAAACATATCATAATAAGTTATGTCAATATCATACTGATCATATACATTATAGTGTGTGTCTTGCTCAAAAATTAAAAATGGTGCAAAATCCTTATTAAGATAAGAATAAAGTGCTTTTGGTGAATTATATGTAAATCCAAAATCACTCAAGCTAGAGTCACAAGTGTTTATGTTATCAAATGATTCAACAATCATTAAGATTGTCAGATCTTCCATAATTTAGACCTAGCTTAATTTTTTAGAAAAGTCAACAGCCTAAGCTTAGACCCGCGATCAAAGCATCGATCCGAGCGAGTTGTGCTTCTATTTCAGCAATAATGACTTCAACCTCATCGCGTAAAGTCAATAACCGATCAACTTGATCGAGTAAAATTGAAGCTTCAGCGACCGCTGAACGTGCTGTACTTACCACAGTTTGTTTATACTGTGCGAGCGGCAAACAGTTGCCTAAGTTTGGCGCTGGGACCGCCTGCTCTACCGCTAGAATCGTTGTGTTGACAACCTGCTCTGCGGCAGCGCGGGCTGCCTCAAGCGGCGCTAGACGCAACGTCAACAGCGCTGCTTTACTTCGAGCAGCGGTCAACGGTGCGTTTAACACGGCTCGCTGTAAGAGAAGCTGGGCTTTGAAGGCTTCAACGAAGCCTGTACCCAAACGACAGAGGATTTCGCGGGCACAAGCGACAGGCTCCACGCACTAAACAATAGAGTCAAACACGTACACGTACTCCCCACTCTGTCCAGGGTGCATCCCAATAAGCACCCAATGTATCGTTTTCTTTTAACTCATGGGCATAAGGATAGCCATCCTTCCGCCAAGAATCAGCTTGGTCCAGCAGACATTGAAGATGTCCGCCGCTGCCCAAGAGCACGGGTACTTCTCTGGGAATGTGGACTAACTCACTTTTAATCCCAGGCAAACCGCCGTTGGCATAAATTTTACGCCATAACGCAGCGCCCCAAAGACTTAGACAAGCGCCTTTAAGGCCCCCGCAGATCGCGATCTGCACTTCTGAATGATGTTTTAGCAATTCTTGCGCTGTCAACGTGTACAGCGTCAAACCAAAACGATCTTTAACAGATTTTTCTGGCTCAAACCCAAAGGTTTGACCATGGTTAAAAAACTCAACCCGCGCCACATATTGGTTATTACGCCGAAACTCAACAAGACCGCTTACTCTACGTGTGGAATGCCAAATTGTGCGTACGTTCAGCATATAAAGACTCTACCAAAAAAGTTCGGTGTACGCAAGAACTTTTTATCAAAATCGTTATGAAGCCTAGGCAGCCACACGCGACCACTCATCCAACAAATAGAACAGACAAGACTGCCAATCTAATCGGTGTGGTCCGCAAGCACTCCATGTGCCATTGATATGACGCGCCTCAACATGAAACAACGTATTATTTTTGCCTGATAAATATAAATCTCTACAATGTGTCCAAAAAAACAGCGGGTCAAACGCACCCCAATTCCGGTCCGAAGCTGATACAAGTTGGTAATGCACAGCTAATCTTTTAGGTTGTTTGTCATAATCTACAAACAACCAAGTACCACCATTTGTTTTATGAATAACAAAGGAAGTGTCGCTGATCTTAGTAAGAGAATTATTTCCAGTGGATGACGCCATGGTCTGCCTGACTGTTTTGTCAGCAATACAACACAAAGTTAGCTCGGCCAGCTTCGCTACTCTTGTCAAGGCCGCTTGCACAATGAGTTCGTAAGCAGCTTGTAATTCCTTTGTGAGCCCGGGGTATTGGCTCTGAAAAACCATCATGGTTAAATCTTAACCTGTGTCTATCACCTTGTCAAATAATAAGTTTGTAGGGGGTGTAGGGAGTGGAGGAGGTCATTAGCTTGGCGAGCGCAAAAAGAACCCTAGAATAATTGGACAAAACCCTTACTTATATTCCACTTTTTTATAGGGTAAGTACTAATATAGTATAGCCTGAGGAGCATAGGGTAAGTAGGTATATTCTGTTTGTTGTTTTTGCGCTGAGGGCTCGAATCACCTCCCCCACTCCCTACACTCCAGCGGTTACTTTTTCAAAAGATGTGTGACCTCAGTCACTTTGTACGTAACATCTTTGTAGTTATCAAACCCGGGATGAAGCTTTCGAAGCTCCGCTGCCCGCTTAGCACTCCAAACATTATCTTTAAAACCACTATTGAGTTCGTCCGTCATCTTTTGGAGCTTTCCGGGCTCTTTGGCGAAAGCGACAGTCTCGTAAGTGTCGCAGACATTTACTAAGCCATCATCTGGATCGTTATAGACCTCTGTCCAACACGCCCGCAGCTCAAAAAGTTTCATTTGTGGTCTCCTCGTTCAGTTGTGCAATCAATCGCTTCAACAAGGCGACCGACTCACCAGTCATTAACGGCTGCTCAGAATTGAGCGGCTGTAATTGAATTACCCTCAGAACCAGCACAACTTTTTGTACAAGTTGCAGGGCTTGGACGTACAAGTCCAGCGATGGGCTATCCAGGTCATTAGGATGATGCGAGATCAACGGTTCGTCCCCATGAACAAACCGAACAAAAATAGGCCATTCAGGGATAATATGCAATGATTCCGGTGTATCGGACTGTTGATGATGTTTACCCCAAATTACCTTGACACCAAAAGTTGCCGCACTTGCATAGCAAAGCTGTACTTCAGGCTTCTTCATTAAGGGCCTCCAGAATCTTGGGAATTTCTTTCAGCTCCAGGTTATTTGCGAGTTTTTCCGAAACACAGAGAATTACGCGCTCAGCATGTGCGAGCGCACGTTGAAAATCTTTCAACGTGTCAAAGTCAGTCACACCAGTACCCCAACTAACGATTGGATTCCAGCCACCCTGTTGAGGGTATTCATTTGCAACAAATTCGACCGTAATACGGGACTCATTTGTACCCCATTCGATATGGATCATCACGTCCGTATCGATGAATTTGATTCGTGCTTTGGGTTTGTTCGCCATAAACAAACAGTAGCAGATTCGCTGGTTGCATACAAGCAGAAAAAAAGTGCTTGCACACAGCGCAGAACTTTGCTATGGTTTTGAACATGAAGAACAGGGAGTGGTGCCGGGATGGGGAAAGAAGGTATGAGGCAAAAGCGGTGACGAACCCGCTGGGGCTTGAGACGCCTAGGGGTGCTCGGGTGGTGCGGGGCGGTTCGTGGCACAGCAGCGCCCGCCATCTGCGGGCCGCCCACCGGTTCGCCTACGGGCCTAGCAACGCCAGCGCCTACCTTGGCTTTCGCTTATTTCAAGCTCACAATTCTTAAGCACAAGCAGAAACTTCGTGGTAATGTGGACTACATAACAAATATAAATCCCTTTCTAACCTCGATTTCGGCGAGCTACAACCAAGGTGTTTATGGTCCTCGATCAAGAGAATCTTGGGCTATGTTTTTTGGGTTTGACGAAGTCACAAAGTCTCTAGTGCTTATGGAGGAGTCTGTCATGCAAGCAGGCTTTTTCGCAGGCTTTTATCACCGGGACTTCATCGAAGAATGGCCCAACCATGAGGACATTACAGACTGCTGCGATAAGGCTGTGTCTAATCTTCAAAAGACAGCAGCACATCTTCGCAAGAAGTCTGTGGTTGCGATTGAGTTCCCGCAAGGAACTCAGCTCTACGTAAAAGTTGAGGCCAAAAACCTTGCTGCTGGCGGACTTCGCATTCACGCTTCAGCCTTTTTCAAAACACCCGCAGGCGAAAGAATTGACCCTGCCTGTTTTCGGTGTTTGGAGGTATAAACATGCGATACAAAGTTGTTTCAATCTATAATCCGCAAAAAACATGGATCACAGTAGATAACCGTGCTGACGCTGAGGCGTATATGCGATCATTACGCACGCCTACAAAAATTGTAGAAGACAACACACAAACCATCGTCGAGAATTTCATCGAAACCTTCTCGATGGACTCAGCACCGGCGTTAACATCTATCCCTGTATGGACCGGCGCTGAATGGCTCATGGCCGCGCAGATGCCAAATGGCCGTTGGAGCGCTCAAACCCTGCAAGGAGATGTTGAAGTAAAACCGCTCTGTTGGACGACTTTAGCACACATTTTAGCGCATACGAGGATTCCATGAACCAAAAAAGCTGGGCAGACTTAGTTGCTAAGACTAAGGATAACATTACAAAGTACTGGCTGTACGAGCAGCCACACACCTTGACTGCTTATCAATTATTCAGGCTGATGAATCAGCCAGAATGGCTTCTTTACTATGCCCAAGATTTTGGGCTTCTAGAGGAGGCTAAAAAATATCTAGAAACATATATTCCTCAAGCAATTCAAAAATTACGAGTAATTTCGCCGGGCCTTGTCCAAGAGTTGGCCCCGCGTTCAACAGAGCAGTTGTATGAGTACTGTATTAAAGGACATAGTGATCCACATATCAATTATGTATTATGGTCGATTGCTTTAACGGTAAAAGATTTTATCAACCCTGATTATCCCGGTCTAAAAAAATCAGGCCCTTTTAATCAATCATCGTTATCGTTACTCGATCAGTTAACACTGACTATTGAGGGATTTGTTTCACTTGCAACTTATCCTGCACGACAAGCGCAGGAAGCCGCTAAAACCGAAGAAGAAAAAGAGGATGCTGCAATCCTCATTGCCTACTATAAAAAACATACACAGGCAGATATTATGTTGGCTTTTGACCCGCTTATTGAACGTATTTTACTTATGTTATGACGTTGACCCTGGATCAGGTGCGCGGGTGGCTCACAGACGTTGCCCGCATTCTAAAACTTGGGATAGAACCGCAAGTGTTAAACAAACCAGCCTCCGCAGATGCCTTAGCTGAGTGCTCTTGGAAGCACTCGATTTATCTTGAAATATGCCTTGATAAGCTATGGAAAGGTTGGTCCCGAGAACAGCTCCAAATGGTTCTATTGCATGAGCTTGCCCATTACACCTTAGCGAGCATGGAACCTATCTACGTGGCGTTAGACGATTCTGAAAACATTCTTGCGCCAGCACTCCACGAAGCGATAGAGACTGCCTGCTGGGCGCTCGCCCGTTCTTGGTTTCAATTGGTACCACCATTATGATCGTTGAAGACGCTTTGTGGGTCGAATGGCGACAAGCCCACGCAAACGATCAGCCTCTCATTATTCCAGAGCGATTTATTTTGGCGCGGACCCCATCTCCACCTGACCTACCTACGTTAGTGGATATAGAGGCAATGTTTCTCGTTGAAGCTATTGACAAAGAGTTTAACTCGTGTTAATTTAGGGATAAATGACGACACAATTAGACCTAGCACTCGAAACCTTGCATAGGCTCACTAACGATAGTGCGGCAAATATCGAAAAACATCTTCATAACTTAGAGTTGATTCTCGGGTTTGCTCAAAATGAAGAAACCCGCCAAGATTCTTCAATTCAAGAAGAAGACTTTAATGCTTTAAAAAGTATCTTATACTTTAAAACTCCTCATGTTTCATGGCTACAGTCAAATCCATATCGTCAGGCATTAGACATTCTTTATTTCTTTGAACATGGAGAAGAACATTCTCCTATGGATCCTAAAGAATATGAAGCAGAGCTGGCTAAACTAGCTTAGGAGCTGTATCAATGAAAACTAAAACTTTCGATTTTGGTCGGGCTGTTATTCTAGAGCAAATTCCAAAAGATCTCACTGTACAGTATTTTAACCCAACAAAACAATTTGTGCGTAATGGATACTATACGCAAACACTGCGCTGTTTTCCAGCCGCAGATATGGTAAAAATTGTTCGTGATAGTGAAGTTTGGTACGTAAAAGACCACCCAACCAGCCGCGTTAGCCCAGAATTTTGTGAAATTGCTGTGGATATTCCGGTAATTTCGGCAGCCTATACTTTCGGCACATCTGAAGCAATTGACAATTTACCTGCATGGATTATTTCTGATCGAGCAGAATTTTTATGCTCGAAACTTGAATCACAACTCTGGACTGCTATCAAACATCCTAGTGATAAGAAAAACGAGGATTATGTACTGCGCATTGATGCGTTTAACTGGGAAGTTATCCCGAGTGGCCCATATAACTACGCGTTACAACTCAGTATAGTAAATCCTAGATTATTCCGATGCTTGAAATAGAGTTAAAAACGTCGATTCTCATAAAGCTATTAGGTTGTTTTCCGCCGCCAAAAGTTATTGAATATGGTGACGGAGATTACAGAGTTACTTGGACTTGCGGTGAGAACGCTGTTACTGTTCTCGTCAAAGAAAAAATGTGCGCTCTGGCAGTATACACGCCAAATAAACGATGTTGGCGTATGTTGACATTCGAAATGTGTCGTGATAGACTCGCAAATGTCAAGTCGGTTCACGATGAGGAGCTAATACAATTATGCGCACCGTAACAACAACGAAAAAAGGTCTCCCAGCATTTTGGGAGTCAGGCGGAGGCATGACTTCAGGGGGTTCTGTAACCCTGGTAACTGGCCTGAAGGGTGAACCATTACGTCCTGTTTATGTGCCTCGGGGTGGGCATCTTGCTTGTGGACAACATGCACTTTTGCCCTTGTTTACAGGCGCTCACTTAGTTTTTGCGACTCTTACGCGAGGTGTACGCTCAGCGTGTCGCGTAGAGCGCGTACAAAAAGTTCATGTTCAAGACGTGGACGGCGAAAGGTATGAGGCGGTGGCGGTCACTGAGATCATTGCTCATTATGAGCAAGGCGAATGGGTTGTTCCGCTTCCGCCTGAATTTCAAGAAGCTGTCAACGCAGCTTTTAAAAAAGCAGGGACCTATCATTGTCGCAATGCTGTCTGGATTGACCCGAGTGCTCCACCGGTGAAAGCGTCTTACGATGGCTTATCGGACGCACAACGTGAAGCTCAGCGCGAAAAACTGCGCCAGATGAAAAAAGAACGGCTTGCTGCCGAAGCAGCAGCCAAGCTGCATGAATCACGCAGCAATAAACCATTATTTGCTGCTAGGCTTGAGGCGCTTGGCGACGTTATTAAGCTCAATGAGGATCATTTTGTGATGTTGCGCTCGGGTGATGATCCGCGTCAATATCAATATAATGCGGAAAATGTTAGCCGCGCAGAATATGAGATTGAGCAGCGCAACCGGCGCGCACGTGAGGCTGCTGCTTTAGAATTAGCTCGGGCGACACACACGCCCGCTTTTTTAGCTTTTGAGTCCCGAGCAACAGCGCTAGGCATGATCTTAGAGTTCCAAGATCATGCAGTAATTTTACGCAAAAGCTCGCCTTCATTGGCCAGTTTTGCTCAGGCTGAGCACTACAAATTTGAAGCCAGCGAAGTGTTGCGACTTGCGACTAATCTTAAAAATTTTGAAGCCGCGTTGTTGGCAGCACAAAAAGAAGCTGAAAACGAAGCATATTATCAAGCGCTTGCCGCAGAAGCAAAAGCCCAAAAATTACCTGCGCATATCTCGATTTGGTGTCGGCGCGGAGGACGCACAAACGCAGGCGATGGATGGGTTATTGATCAAAACGGTCAAACTCGGGAACCTACATCATGGAATTGGCCCCGCCCTCGGTATAAAGACGAAGGTGATAAAATTTGGGCACAAATCCTTCCTGGTGAGTTGGTGCTTAAATGGTCGAAGGATTGCTCTTCAGCGCCACACGTTTTTGAGGTAGTATATCAGCCGCCGCAGATCTCGGAAGCTCAACGAGAACGTGTAGCAGCTCTCTTGAAGGAGCTAGAAGCCGATTGGGCTGAAGCAAAAGGATTAAGCACTGGACGGTCGTCATCGGCAGTTGGTGATGGCTGGCAGCTCTAGCCTATTTTAAGGCTGTGCGTGGCATAGAAATTCGCGATGGCGATTTTGTCATAGGTTTTGATGGTGGTCCAGCCACCATCATGGGCCAAAACAAAGCACGACAAACTGCACGCCGACTCATTTCGACAGGCACTGAAATTGGAGGCGCTGGTATTTCAGAGCTGGTTGGCCGCTCGGCTGATACTTTTGGCGGAGCAGTTGAAATTTTAGAGCGCGTTGAGCAAGCGCTTACGATACAGCAAAACTTAGAGCGTCGTTATTATCCCCTCGCGCGAGATCCCGAAGAATCTTTAGCATATATCGATGATGCTTATGCAGTACCAACCTCAGCAAATGAGTGGGATATTTATACTGCTTTCAAAACACAAGCCTACCAAGATATTGTTGTTGAGGGTAGCTTGTGACAATCCCGCTGAAAACAGCCGCTGATTTTAAGGCAGATATTTACAATATCCTGCCAACAATAAACGATCAGGTCGATCCAGTAGGTGAATTAAGCCAAGTTATTTTGGATCCGGTCGCAGTTATTGCGGAATCATTAAACGATACTGCGCGTAATTTAGGTTTAGCTATTGCAGATCCTGGGTCCCTCGCCGATGGTTCAAATTTCGACGACATCGCGGATGCTCTCGCAGCTTCAGAAGGTGTAGTTCGGGAGGTCGGGTCACCTAGTCGAGTAACGCTCACGCTGCGGAGATCACAAGTGCCCGCCACAGGTGCCTCGCTGCCTCGCGGCTGGCCGTTCGGTTCGGTTGTGGATGGTGCGGGGGCCAGCGTGACGTTTGTGACCCTAGAGCGCGCTACAATTACGCCTGCAAACTATAATGCTGTCACCCGTGCATACGAAACTACGGTACTTGCGCAATCAATCACAACCGGCGAACAAACAAACGCTGGAGCCAACCGAATTAGACGTTTTTTGCGTCCCGCAGATTTTGATTCAGTAACAAATTTAACACGTGCATCAGGCGGTCGAAATTCACAAAACAACCAAGAATTAGCGATTACACGGCGTTTAGCTGTTCAGGCAGGCAATGCTAGTTCTATTGCTGCTTGGGAAGTCTTCATACGAGCGTTTAATTTAGGCATCGAAGGTTTTTCATATTCTTTGAACCCAGAGCGCGGCTCTGATGAGCCTGGTGCCCTTGATTTATTTTGCGGCTTTTCAGGCTCTGGTGACGCAACAACAAGCGTTGTACAATATATTGCGCTTGGACAACTTATTCTACTTCCAAAGCAGCCCCTCATTGAAGTCACATCTGTCATAAATACTGCGACAGCAGCCACGTACACCGAGGGAACCGACTACGAAGTCGTTTTAGATGACGGTTCAGTAACCGGTTTAGCAGGAATACGTTTTATCACAGGTGGTTCGGCACCAGCGATAGGTGGTTATGTAACTGTAACGTATAGTTATTCTTCAAAAATTGCAGCATTACAAACACAAGCAGAAACACAGCAGTATAAACGCATTGGCCAATCGCCGTTATTTCGACTTTTTACAGATATTCCACTTTCAATCACAGCAACATTGACGCCGTTAAGTGGTTATGTCGCTGGACCTTTAATTGATGCCGCAGAAGAAGCAATCCAGGAATTAGCGCGTACTTCATGGCGTTCTGGTGCGCCTGTACAAGCTTCAGATATTCAAGCGGTTGTGCGTGCTATTGTCGGTGTGGATAATTTCGTGATTACAACTTTAGCCCGTCGGGGCTTTGGCGGAGTTTCTGATTTAACTTTTGAGCAAGGCGAGCGCGGTACGCTCGATGAGGCTGATCTTGTCATTACCTAGACATCCAAATGCGATCGAGCGCACCACAATCCAATTGATCGCGCTTCAATATGAATGCGAACAGCGTTCGTTAGAATTTCCATCTGCATTAAATAATGCTCTTGCTGAACTCGTTTTACAATGCAGTCAAATGCAAAGTTATTCGGTTGCGTCTGATGATGAATTAAATCAAACAATGACGATAATGAGCCGAGAATTGAGTCTATAGTATGGCAATGTACGAAGATATTACACTATCTGATGCGAATGACGCTTTTGATTTTATCCGTGATGCTCTCGTAGCTGAGGGCGCGACGGAAGTCATTTTAAATGGCACTGGTACTTTACCGATTCCCGCTGACGGTGAAATTTATGGCCGCGAATCCTATTTCATTTTACCTGGAACTGCCACTGAAGCAGGCCCCGGTATCATCGGGATGCTTATTGCGAATGATTTTTACGCGGCAACTGTCGGCCCAGCATTTATTTTTTGGGCAGCTACAGGTTGGCGTAGTTTTAACATAACCTCATCATCACGCTCTGGTACAACTGTCACTGTTATCGCCCCAGCTCATGGACTTATCACAGGCGATGTGGTATTTAACAATGGTTCTGCTGTCTTAGCTCAGCCTTTATCCCATGGAGGTAGTATTGGGGCGCAAACAGCAGCAACAATTACTCGAATAGATGCTGATACTTACACATACACAAGTTCTCGTTCTGGAACAATATTAAGTACCGCTGGTGGCGTAGGCGTGGTTGTTTACAACCCAATCGGTGGACGTGATACCACTAGTGTAGGCTCCCGAGGTTTTTATTGCCCAGCAAATCCTGATTTATTTGTGTGGGTAGATGAGTTTGGTGTTTTAGGTGTAAAACAAGGTTCAAGCGTATCTACATTTTTTGGTGCTGGAGCTGTTGAACGCCAGCATGTTCAAAGTTACATGCGCTCAACGGCGATCGTGACAACAGCGATCACAGGCACAGGCTCGCAAACAGTAACTTTAGACCGTACGCCAACATCGATGTATGTTGGACAATCTGCTCACGTTGTAAGTAGAAATTCTGCTACAATTATTTCCGTAACAATTACAGCAATCAGCGGCAATCAAATTACTGCTGATTTTGGTGCAACAACATTTGATGCAAATCAAGCGATTATTGGTGAAGACCCAGCACCAATGTTTGTAGCGGGCCAATATGGCAGCTCGTCTCGTCCAAACTCAACGATCGCTGCTGCGGGTAACGTTGTTTGGGATTTTTGTTATGTTATGGGCGCGCCTTTTCGGGGTGGTGCCGCAGCTAACGCTGTAGCAAATAGTGGCTTGCGTTATTTGTGTTCGGCTGTCACAGATGCGTCAACGACAGCCGAAGAAGGCGCAAACGATCCTAACTCACGGTCTTATTATTTAGGGCGTGGCTTAACTATGTATCTCGCTGGAGACGGTTCACGTACAGGCCCGCGAGGCTTAGTTTGTTTTCCATTAGGTAGTCAAAATGATTTAGATTTTATGGCTGTAGGTCCAACAAGCCCTGATCATCTCTACCGCTGTTTTACAAACATTGCGGTTTCAACCAACTGGCATGCTGCTCTCGGCCCAGGAGCTGGGCCCTAAATGCCTACGTTTAGCGCTAGTTTACTCGCGTCAAATTGGCAAGCAGGTACACAACGTAATTCAAGTTTACGTGTTGAAGGGCGCACAATTTTTTATGGCGTGTTACCTGCGCCGCCTGGATTTGTTGCGCAAACCACCATAGAATCCTGGGATTTACGTGCAAACACAAACTATGTACGCCCAGGTCAAATCATTAGTA
>Ga0172373_10004029_pt1 | contig 20942 bp, 18 predicted proteins | sample Lak10m_2_FD_114546 | JGI IMG/M metagenome (GOLD analysis project Ga0172373, IMG submission 114546) | Freshwater microbial communities from Kabuno Bay, South-Kivu, Congo - kab_092012_10m | ecosystem: Environmental > Aquatic > Freshwater > Lake | place: Democratic Republic of the Congo...
CAGGGAGCATCCACGCGGAAGTAGCCCTCGTTCATGGTGCCGTCCGCAGTCGCATTGGTCCGCGCGCTCGCGAACACCACCGTCCGCTGCGGCCGCCGTGCACCCGAGAGCCGAGTCACGCAGTACCTCGCGAACGGGTTGTCCGCGCCGTTGGCAAGCTGCGGATCCGACGGGAACCGCGCCTCGTCCCCGCCGACGAACGCGCTGTTGAGGCCGAAGCTCGGGTAGAGCGAGGCGAAGTAGTAGTACTGGTTGCGGTCCCCCAGCCGGAGCCGCTCGAGCGTGTCCGCGTTCTCGCCGACATAGAGCCGGCGGAAGTCCTGGTCGAGCCACGGCGCGAGGCGCCACGGGTAGCGCTTGCGCACCTCGACGTCGCCGCCGTACGCCTCGGGCGGGATCGGCGCGCCGGTCTCGTCGCGGGCATCCAGCCCAGCTCGGAAGCCAGGCAGCACCGCTCCGCCCTGGTCGGTCGCATAGCCCACCCATGCCGCGGCCACCGCCCGCAGCGCCGATGCCTCGCGCACCCGCGCCGCAGTGCGGCGCGCACCCAACGCCACGGGCACGAGAATGGCCACCAACACCCCGATAATCGCCAGCACCACCAGCAGTTCCGCCACCGTGAAGCCGCGCGCCCGGGCCACCGTGCGGAATTCCCCCGAACCCGCTGTCCCCGGACCGCGTCCGTATGAAAATTGGTGGGAGCGGCACATGGAACGCTCCATAGTATTCGACCCCCCATGAACACTTCCTCGAAACCCGCCGCACGCGCCGCCACGCGCTCCGCCACGCCGTTGGTCGCCATCGTCTCGGCAGCGGTCGGCGCGGTCGGCGCCGAGCGCTTCGCGGCCGCGGACACCATCCAGGCGTCGTTCCCCGCGCCCGCGCTCGACCGCTGGATGTACCCGTTCAACTCGACGCCCGGCTCGCGCGCCGTCATCAGCACCTTCGGCAGCACGCCGGGCGCGCCGGAGTTCGACAGCCGCGACGGCCAGATGCTGGTGGCCTTCGCCACCGGCTCGCAGGTGCCCATCGGCCAAGGAAGCGCACTGACGGTCACGCGCGCACGGCTCACGGTCGAGGTCTCAAACGACCTGATCTTCGCCTACGACCCAACGCAGGACCCGTGGCAGTGCTTCGTGGCCACCAGCGACCCCGCGTGGACGGCTGACGCAGACCCGGGCCAGCCCGTGGAGTGCCACGGCGTCGGCTTCCGCAACGGCTGGACGGCGACCGCCTTCCAGGAGAACTCGCCCTACGCGCCCACCGGCTCAAACCTCCTCTCACCCGGCATCCGCAACGCGTTCGCAGCCGAGGCGCTCCCAGGCGGCACCGTCGCCGACGTGTCCCAGTCGCCGCGCAACCGCCGAGATCCGGTGCCCTTCGCCGTCGGCACCATCGCCGGGCTGGCGCCCGGATCGCTCGTTGCCGCCGGCACGCAGATGACCTTCGACATCGACGTCGCCAACCCCGCCATCCAGGACTACCTGCGCGCCGGCCTGAACGACGGACGCGTCTTCCTGGCGCTTTCGAGCCTCACGTTCGTGCAGCAGCAGGCGGGCCAGTTCCCGGCGTTCGTCGCCAAGGAGAACGCCTTCGTGCAGCTGGGAATCTCGCAGCCGGCGCGCCTGGAACTGGACGTCGCCACCGGGCCCGCGTGCGGCTTCGCGGACCTCAACTGCGACGGCGCGGTCAACGGCTTCGACCTCGGCCTGCTGCTCGGGGCATGGGGCACCGATGGCGGCACCTCGGGCGCAGACCTCGACGACGACGGCACGGTCAGCGGATTCGACCTGGGGCTCCTGCTCGGCAACTGGGGCTGAGGCCACGACGCCGCGCCCCGCGGCACGCGCCACGACGCCGCGCCCCGCGACCCGCGGAACGCACCCGGCGCGTCAGCGCACGGCCGCCCGCGGGGCCTGCTCGGAGAGCGCCTCGAGGAACGCAAGCTGCGCCGCACGGATGGTGCGCTCGCCGCTTGCGATCAGGTCGCGCGCAATCGACTCCGGCAGCTTCATGCGAGCCGCAACCGCGCCGGGCGCGAGCCCATCGCTGTGGTGCAGGCGCAGCGCCATGCGTTCGTGGTGCGAGAGCATCTCGAGCACCCGCGCGAGGAACCCGTCGCGAGCCTCGAGCACCTCCGGCAGCACGGCACCGCCACGACGCGCCGTTGCGCGGCGGTTGGCCTTCGGTTCCTGCAATTCGATGACATCCGACATGCGTGCACTCCTTTGCAACGCTTCGGCTGAAACACCGGCCTTCGGCTGGCGGGCCAGAACATCAACATCCGTGTCGACCGTGCCCGAGCGGGCACGAAACTCCGACCGCCGCCACCGCGGCCGGGACGTTACACGAATTCACGCCGCCGCGGGCAAGGCATTGATTTGGTTTGCGAGGGAATCCCAAGAATCCCGGAAGCCCAGGGCCTGGACCAGTGGCCCGACCGCGGAGACGACCATGGGGTCGAACTGCGCGCCGGACTGGACCTCGAGTTCCTCGAAGGCCTGGTCGAGCGCCACGGGCGCGCGGTACGGTCGAACGCTGGTCATGGCATCAAGCGCATCGGCCACGCACACGATCCGGGCATGAAGCGGAATGCCGTTCCCGACCATCCCATCCGGGTATCCAAGCCCGTCCCAGCGCTCGTGGTGCCAGCGGGCGGTCGAGGCCGCGAACGCCAGCACCGGGATCCGGCGCAGGATGGTGCCGCCGTAGACGGTGTGGCGGCGCACGGTCGATGCCTCGGCAACGGTGAGCGGACCGGCCTTCTGCAGGATCTCCGCGGGGACCAGGATCTTGCCGACGTCGTGCAGAAGCGCGCCGATCCGAAGGTTGCGCAGCTCGGCCGCGTCCATGCCGAGCGAGGAGCCGAGCATGGTGGCGAGCGCGGCCACGCGAACGGCGTGCCCGGCCTGCAGGGGGTCGGCGGCATCGATCTGCTCGACGAGTTCACCGACCAGGCTTGACAGGCTGCAGTCGGTGAGGGAGCGCGCGGGCACCGGGTCCACGGGCGTGGTGCGCGGCTCCGCGAGGATCCAAGCCGAGCGCGCGGCGCGCGGCAGCTGGCCGGCGGGCGCATCGGTGGGGGCGATCTCGGGGCGGGTGCGTTCGATCGGGTCCTGCATCTTGTTCTGACCTCCTGGCGCCGTGCGCCGCAGCGAGGCGATCGGCGCAGCCATGGGCCGACTGAAGCGACTGCTCCGCTTTTTCCGCCGAACGCCCGAAGGACCGGGAATAACCATCCCCGGTGAGCCGCAACCGCGCCCGCTAGACTTGGGAACGGCCATGCGCGTCGCCGCGACCACGATGTTCCGTCCACCCAAGGCTCGCGCCGTCGAAGTTGCCTGCGCCCCAGACGCAGGCGCCGATACCGCGGCCATCCCGGCCACCACGTTCGCACGCGTGCTCGGCGGCGTGACGGGAAGCGCTGCCGTCCGTGCCGCGCTCGACGAACTGGTGCAGGCCGGCGCGCTGGCCGAGGACACCTCGCCCCGGATGTTCGTGTACCGCGCCGCGCACGGCGGCAAGCGATGGATGGGGCTTGTCTGCGCGGCCGACACGCGCGACCTGGTGCACCTCTTCCCGAACGCCGCCTCCGACGAGGAAATCGCGGCCGCCAAGGCAGACCTCGACTCCATCGGCGCGCAGCTGGTGCCGGGGCTCGTGTGCACGGATGCGTCCCCGGACCTGTCGTACCAGTTCGTGTGCGACACCAACGAGCGGCCCGCGTACCACTTCGTGTCGCCGACCGATGGCTCGACGCACAGCGCATGGGACGTGCGCCATCCGCAGGCGTACGTGACGGCGCTCGCCGACCTCGCGGCCGAGGAGCTGCGCGGCGGCGCGGCGCAGGTCGTGGCCGCGCACCTCGACGGCACCATGCCGCTCGTCATCATCACGCCCGACGGCGACGTCGCCGCGGCCACCGGCCCGCTCGCGCCGCGCTGCGGACTGTTCGTCACGAGCCGGCCGGTCGCCTGACCCGCGTGCGGCCGGGCCGCGCCCTGCCCACGGCTACACTTCCTGCATGACTGCCTTCGCATCGCAGGGCCCGTCCGCCGCAAGCAACGCCGGTCCCGCCAAGGTGCTGGTGTGCGACCTGATCGCCAAGAGCGGGCTCGACGCGCTCAGGGGGCTCGGCTGCCTGGTGATGAACGACCCGGAGCTCGCCGAGGGCACCCTGGCCCGGGCGGTGAAGGACACGGCACCGGACGTCCTCATCACGGGCACCACGCCCGTCACCGCCGAGGCCATCGCGGCCAGCCCGCGGCTGGCGATGATCGTGGTCGCCGGCACCGGCACCGAGCACGTCGACGTGGCCGCGGCGAGCCGCCGGGGCATCTTCGTGGCCAACTGCCCCGGCCGCAACGCCACGGCGGTGGCCGAGCTGGCGTGGGCCCTCATCCTCGGCTGCGACCGGCGCCTGCCGGAGCAGGTCGAGGCGCTGCGCGCGGGGTACTGGCGCCAGCGCGACTTCGCGCACGCCGCGGGCCTGCACGGCCGCACGCTCGGCATCGTGGGCCTCGGGCAGGTCGGGCAGGAGATCGCCGGCATCGGCCGCGCGTTCGGCATGGACGTCATCGCCTGGAGCCGCAACCTCACCGAGGAGAAGGCGCTCGAGCACGGGTGCGGCTTCTGCGGAAGCCTCCTGAACCTCGCCAAGCTCAGCGACGTGGTGAGCGTGAGCGTCGGCGGCGGCGAGGACACCGACAACCTCATCAACGACAAGTTCATCGCCGCGCTGAAGCCGAATGCCATCCTCGTGAACACGAGCCGCGGCGGCGTCATCGACCAGGCCGCGCTCCGCAACGCCGTGCGCACGCGCGGGCTGCGGGTGGGCCTCGACGTGTGGGCCGAGGAGCCCGAGGGCCACGAGGGCACGTTCGCGGATCCGCTGGTGCACGAGGCCGGCGTGATCGGCACGCACCACGTGGGCGCGCTCACCGAGCAGGCGCAGCGGGCCGTGGCCGACGAGGTCGTGCGCGTGGTGCGCGCGTGGACGGAGCGCGGGCACGTGCCCAACTGCGTCAACCGCGCGGTGGCCACGCCGGCCACCAACCTGCTCGCCGTGCGGCACGTCAACCGCCCGGGCGTGCTTGCCCACGTGTTCGAGATCCTGGGCGAGGCCAGCATCAACGTCGAGGAGATGGAGAACATCGTCTACGCCGGCGGCGAGGCAGGCCTGGCCCGCATCCAGGTGGACAAGGCGCCGAGCGAGGACCAGCTGAAGGCCATCCGCGCCAACGCGAACATCCTCAGCGCCACGCTCAGCACCATCACACGGCGGATGTGACCGGCGGGGACGCGCCATGGAACTCGACGTCGCGTCCATCCCGGCCAGCCTGCGCTACAACCTGATGATCGGCGCCATCGTGCCCCGCCCCATCGCGGTGGTCGGCACGTGCAGCCCGGACGGACGGCCGAACCTGGCGCCCTTCAGCTTCTTCATGGGATGCGGGTCGGACCCGATGACGCTGGTGGTGAGCATCGCCAACCCGCCGGGCGGCGCGGGCGAGAAGGACACGCTCCGCAACGCCAAGCCCGTGGCCGAGGGCGGCACCGGCGAGTTCACAGTCAGCGTGGCCACCGAGGCGAACATCGCGCGCGTGGTCGCGTGCGCCGAGCCGCTGGCGCACGGCGAGAGCGAATTCGAGCTCACCGGGCTCACGCCGGTGGCGGGCAGCGCGGTGCGCGCGCCGCGGCCCGCGGAGAGCCCGGTCACGTTCGAGTGCCGCACGCTGCAGGTGATCCGCATGGCTCCCGGGCGCCAGGGCGCGGGCAACCTGCTCATCGGCGAGGTGGTTCGCGTGCACGTGGCCGACGGGCTGGTGAACGAGCGCATGCACGTGCACGCCGACCTCCTGCGCGCGGTCGGCCGCATGGGCGGCAGCGACTACTGCACCACGCGCGAGCGCGCCCCGATCCCCGCGGGCCGCGCCGCGCTCGGGCACGCCGTCGAGTGGCGCTGAAATTGCTCCCGTTCCTCCCGGACCATTTTCGGCGGGGGCACGATCCGCAGCGCGGCGCCGTCCTGCGACGGGGTCAGCCGGCCTGATCGCCGCCGAGTTCGTCGAGCATCGCATCCACCGCGCGCTCAAGGTGGTCGAACATCGCCGCGAACGCCTCAGGACCGTGCTCGTAGGGGTCCGCGACGTCGTCGGGCGCGGCACCCGCGCCGAAATCCGTCATCGCGCGCAGCTTCTCGCGCGGTGCGCCCCGGCGCTCCAGCCCCGCCAGGTTCTGCGCATCCATGTAGACGATCAGGTGATGGTGGTCGAAGTCTCGCGCGGTGACCTGCCGCGCGACGCTCGGCAGGTGGATGCCGCGCCGGGCGGCCTCGTTGAGCGTGCGCGGGTCCGGGCGGTCGCCCGCGTGCCAGCCGCCGAGGCCGGCGCTGTCCACCTCGAAGCGGCCGAGCACGCCGCGCTCGCGAGCGCGGTGGATAAAGATGCCCTCCGCAGCCGGGCTGCGGCAGATGTTGCCGAGGCAGAGGAAGAGGACGCGCGTCGTTTCGTGCTTCGTGCTCATGTGAGAACCGGAAACTGCGGCTCCGCTCCATTTTCCGATCTTCGGGCGGCGCCCTGAGTCGTACACTCCATGCGTCGGAGTTCTTTCTCAACCTGGGGCCGTACCGGCATCGACCGGACAGGCAACGCACGGTGTGGCGCGTCGTGGAGCATGCCGGCCACGTAAATAGCATGCAAACCTTACGACTGCCAACACGCAGTACGCTCTCGCCGCCTAATTAGGCGACGCAGCGAGCTCTCCCACGCCTGAGTAAGGGAGCCGCTGTCAAACATCAGGCTGGACCCAATGGGCTGACATGCCTCGGCGGGTCGAGATGACGCATGTCTTGGAACGGAGCGCCCCGCTGCGGGGACACGCCCGGACGACAATCGTTCCGCAGACACACGCGTAGAGGCACCGTGCGGACTGTTTCGGCACAGGGGTTCGACTCCCCTCGGCTCCACTCTCACGCGCACCATCCCCCGGCCATGGCCGGGGGATCGTCGTTTCGGCGCCTGCCCTTATGGGACGGCCGCGCGGCCGGCCTGCGGAAGTTCGCCGCACCTGCATGGATCGGCCGTCGTCTCCCGTATCAAGGACTGGTGCAACCCATGCGACCGTCCCCGGACACCTGCATGACCACGCCCAGCGACCCGTCCCCGGACCCCGCTCGCGACCTCCGCGAGCGCCCCCCCGCCTCCGCGGCAGAGGCGGCCACCCGCTACTGGGGGGTCATCTACGCCTACATCCGCCAGGCCGGCCGCCGCGACGAGGAGGCCCGCGACCTCACGCAGGGGTTCATCGCCGACGTGCTCCTCGGCCGCGACCTCACCTCCAAGCTCGACGAGCGCCGGGGCCAGTTCCGCACGCTCCTCCTGAGCGCGGTGCGCAACTACCTGGCTGACCGCTACCGCCACGACCATGCGGCGCGTCGGCAGCCCGCCGATGGCCGCGTGGTCCGCAATGACGACCTCGCCGCGGATGCCGTGGGCGACCCGCGCCATTCCGCCCCGGAGGCCGCGTTCCACCGCGCGTGGGTCAGCATGCTCATCCGCGATGCCTCCGATGCCCTGCGCAACGACTGCATGGCCGATGGCCGCGGCGCGGCGTGGGACATCTTCGAGTCGCGCATCCTCCGGCCCATGCTCGAGGGCGCCGAGCCGGCTTCGTACGAGCTGCTGATGCGGCGCTGGGGCCTCGACGTGCCCAGCAAGGTCTCGAACACCATCGTCTCGATGCGCCGCGCGTTCGCGGGGCACCTCCTGCGGCTCGTCGGCACCACCGTCGACCGCTCGGACGCCGCCGCCCGCGACGAGCTGCGCGCGCTGCTTGCACTCATGGAAGGACGTTCCGCATGAACGGCGACACCGACCGCGACCACCGCCCCGAGCCCTTCGGCGACGAGCCCCTGCGCGACACGCTGGCCTGGGTGCTGCGCGCCTTCGACCAGCCGGCGGTGTCGGCCGGCGACTGGATCGCCCACGAGGTGGACCCCTCGCGCCCCTCGGCGGTGGCGCTCCTCACCGACCCCACGACCCCGGTCTCCCGCATCCGCCGCGCCCGCGTGCTCTGGGCCGCGCTGCGCGCCGAAGGCGAGACGACCGGGGAGCGGACCATGGGAAGCCGGCTCGCGGTGGCCGCCGCCGCCAGCGCCTTCCTGTTCCACGGCGAGCGCATCTCCAACCACGACGACGAGGCACTCCTGCGCGCGCTGCGCAGCGTGACCGCCGACGACTCGGTCCCCGCGGAGGTGCGGACGATGGTCAGGATGGCGGAGCTGAAGCTGTCGGGCCCGGGACCGACTCGGGACGCAGCTCGCCATCCGAGCCGGTGAGCGGCTCGGAGGACGGGTTGCGGGCAGGCAGCTCGTCCCAGCGGATGCGCGTTCCGCCCACGGTGGTGCCCGTCGCGAATGCCGCGTCGATCAGCGCGATCTCGTAGCCCGAGAGGGCGTTCACCTCGCGCGTCTGCGCGTCGCCGAGGCGCGACGCGGCCTCGAGGACGTCGATGCTCGTGCGCAGGCCCACCTCGAACTGCCGCACCTCGGCCTCGTAGGTGCGCGCCGCGAGGATGGACTCGAGCCGCGCCGCCAGGATGCGCTGCCACGCCGTGTCGAGGTTGTCGACGGCGTTGAACACCTCCTGCCGGATGGCAAGCGCGCGCGCGTCCTTGGTGGCCAGCCGCTGCACGCGGCTGAGCACGGCGCGGCGGAGCTGGCTGAGGCGCGCCTCGTTGTCGATGGGGATCTCGGCGCGCGCGGCGACCCGGTACTGGTCCGCATCGGTCAGGTTGCCGAAGGTCTCGGAGAAGCCGCTGCCGCGCCCGAACATCTCGTACGTGTAGTCGACGGTGAAGAGGGGCAGCGATGCGTTGCGAGCCACCTCCACGTTGGACGCGTCCACGGCGAGCTGCAGCTCGAGCTCCAGCATCTCCATGCGGTTGCGCACGGCGCCGTCGGCCATCACGTTGGCGTCAAGCTGCAGCCCGAGCGGGTTGGGCTGCGTGGCCGGGATGACGAGCGTCCCGTCCTGCATGGGCATGTCCGGGTCGTTGAGGATGCGCTTCAGGTCGCGCTGCCTGTTACGCAGGCCGGCGTCGGCCAGGATCAGCGCCTCCAGCGTCGAGCCCACGCCGCTCTGCGCGCGCAGGAGCTCCACCTGCGGCGCATCGCCGTTGTCCACGCGCCGCTGCGCGCGCTCGAGCTGGATGATGGCGAGGTCGTACTGCTGCTTGCGCACCTCCAGCTCGCGGAAGCTGCGGTAGTGGTTCCAGTAGGCCTTGTCCGCGTTGGACAGGATGCGGATGGCCTCGAGCTTGGTGCGCGTGTCGGTGATCTGCCCCTGCAGCTTGGCCACGCGGATGGAGGCGGTGTTCGCGTCCACGCCGGCGCCGCGCAGCAGCGGCTGGCTGATCGAGAACAGCAGGCCGCCCTGGTCCTGCACGCCTGGCGTGGAGCTGGTCGTGTACTGCGGCTGGAAGTTGACCGTGCCGCCGGTGGCGAGCGGCACGCGCACGCCCACCTGCGCCTGCTCCGCGAACACACCCTGCGAGTTCTGCAGCTGGTTGGCGACGTTCTGGTTGTTCTGGCTGTAGTTGGCGAAGAAGACGCTGTTGAACTTCGCCTCCTCCTCGGTGATGGTGGTGCGCGCGATGTCCGGGGCCACCAGCTGCACGCGCAGGTCAAGGTTGTTGGCCAGCGACAGCGCGCGCACCTCGGCGATGGAGAGCGTGCGGCTCTCGTCGTACTGGGTGCCCTTGAACCCGCCCACCGTGGCCTTGGAGACGGCCTCCTCGGTCGGGATCGGCGGCCCGAACTCCACCTCCGAGAGCGCGAGCGGCTGGATCTCGCGGCGCGCCTCGTCGGGCGCGGTGTACGGCGTGACCTGTGCCTTGAAGAGGTCGGTCTGGCAGCCGCCGGCGGCCGCGGCGGCCGCGGCGAGCGCGATCCGCCCGAGGATGGCCCGCGCCCGCTCACTCATGGCGCAGCGCCTCGATGGGATCGAGCCTCGACGCCTTGTACGCGGGCCACATGCCGAACAGGACGCCGACGCCCGCGCTGAAGACCAGCGCCACCGCGATGGCCCACGGCGGCACGTCGGCCTGCTCCAGGTTGGCGCCGGGGATGAACGTGAGCGAGAGCGCCATCAGCTTGCCGATGACCAGTCCCACGAACCCGCCGAGCAGCGTCAGCGTCACCGCCTCCAGCAGGAACTGCAGCAGGATGGCCGAGCTGGTGGCGCCGACTGCCTTGCGCAGGCCGATCTCGCGCGTTCGCTCGCTCACCGACACCAGCATGATGTTCATGATGCCGATGCCGCCCACCAGGAGCGAGATGCCGACGATGCCGCCCGCGATCGCGGTGACGCCGGAGGCCAGGCTCTTGAACTGGTTGATGAACTGGTCGATCGCCGCCACGCGGAACGTGTCGGGATCCTCCTTGGTCAGGCCGCGCTGGCGGCGAAGCACGTACTCGATCTCCGCCTTGGCCTCCTCGGCCACCTCCGGGCTCTTGGCGATGGCCACGAACTGCATGAAGTACCAGCCCTCGAGGAGCTTCTCCGCCACGCTGAACGGCACGAAGATCTCGGCCTGGCTGGAGTTCATGCCGAACATCTTGGCCTGGAGCGTCTCCACCACTCCCACCACCAGGAACCGCCGTCCGCCGAGCAGCACGTGCGAGCCGATGCCGCCGTTGCCCGCCTCGTCGAGGCCGAGTTCCTCGACCGCGGCCTCGTTGACCAGCGCGACCTGCCGCGCGGTGTCCACGTCGATCTGCGTGAATGGCCGGCCGCGCAGCACCTTGCGGCCGATGGCGTCGTGCCACGCCGGCCAGATGCCGGTGATGCTCATGCCCTCGATCAGCTGCGTGTCGCTCTCCACGCTCAGCGTGATGTCCACGAGCGGCGAGATGCCCTTCAGCGATGGGCACTGGTCGGAGATGGCGCGCGCCTCCTCGATGCGCAGGCGGCACTTCTCCCACGGGATCTTGCTGCGGGGCACGTTGTCGGGCCGGTTCGGGAAGACGTAGAGGCGCGCCGCGCCCACGCTCTCGAACTCGGTCAGCACCTTGGTCTTCAGGCCGGTCAGCGCGGCGATCACCGCGGTGACGCTGGCCACGCCGACGATGATGCCGAGCGCCGTCAGGAACGACCGCGTCTTGTTGGCCCAGATCTGGCTCAGCGCCATGCCGATGGTCTTCAGGAAGAAGAACCCGCTGAGGCCGCCGCGCGGCGCGCTGCCGGTGCCGCGCGCGCTCATGCCGCGGCCCCCGCGGCCGCCAGCCGCGCCGCCTGCGCCTCGCGGGCACCCGCCACGTGCGACGCCACCTCGGGGTCCTCCTCGGCGGGAAGGTCGCTCAGGATGCGCCCGTCGCGCAGGCGGACCACGCGCCGGCAGTGCGCGGCCACGTCGTTCTCGTGCGTGACGATGATGATCGTCTGGCCCTCGCGGTGCAGCTGCGTGAACAGCGCGAGGATCTCGCCCGTGGTGGCGGTGTCGAGGTTTCCCGTGGGCTCGTCGGCCATCAGGATCTTCGGGTTGTTCAGGATGGCTCGCGCGATGGCCACGCGCTGCTTCTGCCCGCCCGAGAGCTGGTTCGGGCGGTGGTCCATGCGCTTGCCCAGGCCGACGCGCTCGAGCGCCGCCGTGGCGCGCGCGCGGCGCGCGCGGAAGCCGCCCGCGGTGGCCGAGTACATGAGCGGCAGCTCCACGTTCTCCAGCGCCGTCTGGCGGGGCAGGAGCTCGAAGCTCTGGAACACGAAGCCGATGTCGACGTTCCGGATCAGCGCCAGCTCGTCGGGCTTCATGGAGCTCACCAGCCGACTTCCGAGGCGGTACTCGCCCGAGGTGGGGCGATCGAGGCAGCCGAGCATGTTCATCAGCGTGCTCTTGCCGCTGCCGGAGCTCCCCATGATGGCCACGAACTCGTTGCGGTGGATGTCGAGGTCCACGCCGTGCAGCGCGTGGATGGTCTCCACGCCGACGCGGTACACCTTGGCGATGCCGCGGAGCTGGATGATCGGCTCTTCCATGGTCGTCGTGCCGCGCCTCAGAACCTCATCCGGCCGCCGCGGCCGGGCCCGCCGCCCATGCGCATGCCGCCGCCGGAATCGGGCCGGGAGTCGTCCTCCCAGCCGCCGAACTCCTTGCGCACCGCGTCGCCGTCCTTCAGCCGCTCCAGCGCCTTGTAGGGACCGGTGATCACGGTCTCGTCGGCCTTGAGGCCGTCGGCGATGATCGTGTTGGTCAGGTTGGAGGCACCGGTCGCCACCACGGTGGCCACGGCCTTGCCGTCCACCACCCGGAAGACCACGTTGGCGGTCTTCTTGCCGGCACCGATGAGCGGGCTCTCGCGAAGGGCCTCCGGCATCAGCTCGACCTTGCGCTCCACCACCGCCTGGCTGGGCACGTTTACGCCGCTGTGCGCGGCGATGGAAACCTCGACGTTGCCGCCGAGGCCGCTGAACACCTGCTCGCCGCCGAGGTCGAGGAGCACGGCCGTCTTGAAGTAACCGGTGCCGTCGCGCGCCTCGACGGTGCGGCTCAGCGCCACTTCGTCGACGATGCCCTTGAACACCCGGTTCTTGTAGCCGTTGATGCGCACCTCGGCGGACTGGCCCTTGGCCACGCGGGGGATGTCCGTCTCGCTGACCTTCGCCGTGAGCTTCATCTTGCTCAGGTCGGCGATGGTCATGATCTTCGTCCCCGGGTTGTTCATGGTGCCCACCACCACCAGCTCTCCCACCTCGGCGTTGAGCTGCGTGACGACGCCGTCGATGGCCGCCACCACCACCGTGCGGCGAAGGGCCTCGCGCTGCTGCTCGATGGCGGCCTCGGCGGCGGCCAGGCTCTTCTCCAGCTGGACGATCGTGTTCTTCTGTGCCTGGAACTGGCTCTCGAGGTCGCGCGCGCGGGTCACAGCGTCCTCGTAGGACTGCCGGCTCACGTCGCCCGCTCGGAAGAGCGACTCCTGGCGCAGGGCGATGGCCTTGGCGTTCTCCAGGTTGTTCTGGCTGCCGACGATGCGCGAACGCTCGGCCTCGAGGCGGTAACGCTCGCCGTCGCGGCGGGCCTCGGCGCTCTGCAGCGCGGCCTTCAGGTCGCGGTCGTCGAGGCGCATCAGCAGGTCGCCAGCACGGACCCGGTCACCCTCGCGACGTGGCAGTTCCACGATGCGCGCGGAGACCTCCGCGGAGATGTCGACCTTCCGGATGGGCTCCACGATGCCGGGAGCCGACACCGTCTCCACCAACACGCCCTCCTCCGCCGGCTCCATGCGGACCGCGGTGCCCTCCGGTGCCCCGAAGTCCAGGGCCGTCCAGATGTCCTTCCCGGCAAACAGCGCCACCAGCCCGAGGACGGCAAGCGACACGGTGGAGATGACGATGGCTTTGCGCATGGGAAACCGATCCGCAGGCCTGCGGCGGAGGACGCAAAGTGTATGCCCCGGGGCATGTCCGAACCGGGCCGAGGTCCGCCCCGCCGAAGCGTTCAGGAATGGCTGAAACGCGCCCGAAACGGGCGCGGAGGCCTCAACGCGAGGGCTCGATGGTCACGGTCAGGCCGCGCGTCTGGAACTGCTCCTGGATCAGTTCCGCGCGCTCCCGGTGGGTCACCAGGAGGAGCGCCACGCCGGCGTCGTGCGCCTCGATGGTCCGCTCCATGGCGTCATGCACGGAAAGCCGCGCAAACTCGACCACGGAGCGCGCCACGAACAGGAACTCGTTCACGTCGTCGTTGTGCAGGAGCACTGCCCACCCGGGCATCGGCTTGCGCTGCGGCGGCGCGACGTCGGGCTCGAGGACTGCCGAGCCCCCATCGGGCGCTTCCTGGATCGAGTGCTCGCTTGACATGAACCCACAAGTAGACCCCGAAAGCGCCGGGGATTTCAAGAGCAATATCCGGTTATCGGTATCAATTCCCGGTCAATTCCACCGGAACACCAGCTTGCCGAACTGCTCCCCGGCCTCCAAGCGCCCGTACGCGCGCTGCGCATCCTCCGGCGCGAAGACCTCGTCCACCACGGGCGTCAATGCACCGGACCGCAGGAGCGCGACCACGGCGCGGAACTCGTCCATGGTGCCCATGGTGGAGCCCACGATCGACAGCTGGTTCCAGAAGACGCGCGCGAGGTCGGTGGACGGGTCGGGGCCCGTCGTGCAGCCGCACGTGACCAGCGTGCCGCCGCGCGCCATGCTCTTGATGCACGCCATGTGCACCGCCTTGCCGACGCTCTCGGCCACGATGTCCACGCCGCGGCCGCCGGTGGCCCTGCGCACCTCGCGCGACCAGTCGGTGCCCGAATCGAGCACGCAGTGATCGGCGCCGAGCGCCTTGGCACGTTCCAGCTTCGCCGCGTGCCGGCTGGTGACCACGGTGGTGCAGCCGAAGTGCCTCGCGATGGCGAGCGCCGCAAGCGCCACGCCGCCGCCGATTCCCGGGATCAGCACGGTCATCCCCGCCTGCAGCCGAGCGCGCGTCACCAGCATGCGCCACGCAGTCAGGTGCGTCAGCCCGAACGCGGCCGCCTGCACGGGGTCGATGCCGTCGACCGCAAGCACGTTGGTGGCCGGCGCCGTGAAGAACTCGGCGTGCGTGCCGGGGCCGTGCTCGCCGATCATCCAGATGTCCTCGCCCGCGGGCGCGCGCCCGGGCACCGGCTGCTCGGGGCGCATGACGGCGGCGTTCACCGCCACGCGCCGGCCGACCCACGATGCATCCACGCCCACGCCCACGGACTCCACGGTGCCGACGCCGTCGGAGCCGCCCACCGTCGGCCAGTGCACCTCGATGCCCGGCAGCCCGCGCCCAACCCAGAGATCGAGGTGGTTCAGCGCGCTCGCCTCGGTGCGCACGCGAACCTCGCCGGGGCCCGCCGCGCAGGGGGCGCGGTCGGCGGTGAAGCGGACGTTCGGCGTGACGGGCGTTCCCTGACGCAGGACTTCGATGGCGCGCATGGGGGCCGAGTGTAGGACCCGGCAACCTACGATGCCTTCCGGAGAACCCGCCATGCAACGCACGCTTGCCGCACTGCTTGCCGCACTGCTCTCGATGCCCGCCTCCGCGCTGCCCCAGCAGCAGCAGATGGCCGAGCGCGCGCGGCAGGTGGCCCAGCAGATGGCCCTCTGCCCGGTCAAGACGCCGCAGGCCCGCCTGGATGCCGGGCTGGTGCGGCCGAACACCGAGGTGAAGTTCGAGGCCACCCTCATGAACACCCTCGACCGGCCGGTGACGTGCGTGCGCAGCTCGCCCAGCTGCACGTGCACCACGGTGGACATGCTCGGGAAGGTGATCCCCGCGGGCGGCACCATCACCGTCCCGCTCTCCATGCGCACGAGCGGCGCCACGGGCGAGAAGACCGCGGAAGTCGTGCTCATGTTCAAGGACGTTCCCGGGCTGGTGGAGCTCTCCATCCGCGCGGAGGTGACGTACCCGGTGCGGGCGTTCCAGATGTCGACGGGCCCCGACGGCAAGCAGCGCCGCGACCCGTTCATCAACGCCTTCGACAACAAGGCCAACGTCAAGGGCGAGATCACGGTCGAGTCGATCGACGGCGCGCCGTTCCGGGTGACGGGAGTCGGCGGCCTGCCCACGTCGTACGTGGACTTCGACCCCGCCAACCAGCAGCCGCGCGAGAGCTACCGCGTGCGCTACGACTTCTCCGCGCTCCCGTGCGAGCAGGTGCCCAAGTACCTGGTGATCGAGACCGACCGCCCCGATGCCCGGCTCATCGACCTGCGCGTCCGCCACGAGTGCACGCGCATCAACCCGGCGTTCAGCTTCGCGCAGTACCGCGAGAACCTGGGCGTGATCGCCCCCGGCGAGACCAAGACGTTCGAGGTCGAGATCAAGCATGCCAACGGCGTGCGCATCGACTCGGTGGCAAGCACCGACGCGCGGCTCGAGGCGCGGATCCTCGGGCAGCGGACCGGCGCGGAGGACGGCATCCTGGTGGCCGTGGCGGTGACGGCCCGGCCCGACGCGCAGGGCATGGTGCTTGCGCCGCTGCGCTTCGTGGGCGTGGGCCCCGACCCCAAGATGCCGGTGCCGCCCGGGCAGCCGGCGGCCACCACGCCGCGCCAGAGCGACTTCCTGATCTACGCGAAGGTCGAGAAGCCCATGCCCAGGCTCGAGGCCAAGCCCGTCGGCGCGCGGGAGATCGCCGTGCCGGATGCCGTGCGCGCCGAGGTGCTCGCGCCCCCGGGCCCGCGCGACGAGCGGGTGAAGGGCGACAGGATCACCACGCTTGCGGTGCCCACGGTTCCGGCCCGCGTGCGCGCGCCGCTCCCGGTCGTGCTGCGCATCGCCGAGCGCCCGAGCGAGGTGCCGATGGATCCCGCGAGGTTCGACGCGGCACGCGCGGCCATCGTGAAGGGCCTCGACTACCTGCGAAGCACGCAGGGCCCGGACGGGGGCTGGATGGAGTCCACCGCCGCCAAGGCCACCGACCAGGCGAAGCCGAGCACCGCGGTGCCCGCGGCGGTCACGGGCCTTGCGCTCAAGGCGTTCGCGCAGGCGGGCTTCGCGGCCCGCACGGACGCCACCGCGCGCAAGGCGCTCGACTACGCCCTCTCCACCACCGGTGCCGGCGGCAAGTTCGACCCGGAGCTCGGCGGCGGCCTTGCCAACTACGTGGCCAGCATGCTCCTCATGGGCCTGTCCGCGCAGCAGGACGAGGAACTCGCCCCGCGCATCGCCAGCGTGCGCGAGTGGCTCGTGCGCAACCAGTGGGACCAGGCGGAGGGCATCGCACCCGAGGCCGACTGGTTCGGCGGTGCGGGCTACGGCAACCATGGCCGCCCCGACCTCTCCAACACGCAGCTGATGCTGGACGCGCTGCACGACGCCGGGATGTCGACCGACGACCCGGCCGTGCAGCGTGCGCTTGCGTTCGTGAAGCGCACGCAGAACACCAAGGACAACGATGCCTCGTGGGCACGCAGCGGCACGGCCGACGGTGGCTTCGTCTACACGCCCGCGAACGGGGGCGAGAGCTTCGCGAGCGATGCCGCGGGCGAGGGCCGCTACGGAGAGAAGCTGCCGCCCGGCACGCGCGCGCTGCGCAGCTACGGCAGCATGACCTATGCGGGCTTCAAGAGCATGCTGTACGCCGGACTGGCGCCGGATGACCCGCGCGTCACCGCCGCGTGGGACTGGATACGCCGCAACTACGGATTCGCCGAGAACCCGGGGCTGGGGCAGCAGGGACGCTTCTACTACCTGCATGCCGCGGCGCGCGCGCTGTGGGCGTTCGGGCAGCCGACCGTGGAGCCCACTGCCGGCGAGTCGGCAGGGACGAAGCGCAACTGGCGCAATGACCTGGTGGCCTCGCTCCTTGCCGCGCAGCGCCCGGACGGGAGCTGGGTGAACGGCGCCGCCCGCTGGCAGGAAGGCCAGGCGGAACTGGTCACCGTCTACGCGGTGCTTGCGCTCGAGGAAGCCATCAAGCCGGTGCTCGTCAGCGAGTGACGGGCGAGCTTGCGCGCCACGCGAGCGTCGTCAGCGCCAGCGCGCACGCGAGCAGGACGGCACCAAGCGCCTGGTGCGCGGTGGTGGACGCGGCCTCCCACCACGGCACCGTCTCGCCGCGGCGCAGGAGCACCGCCACCAGCGCGGCCACGCCGAGGATCAGCTGCAGCGACACCGAGTGCATCAGCGCCTTGCCGAGCGCGCGCACCGGGCGGATGTCGGTCAGGCGGCCGCACCGCATGCCCGCCACGAACACCACGATGAAGGCGACCAGTGCCATGGTGACGTGCCCGTGGAGCGCCCATGCGGGGATCTTGGCGCCTGAGTCCGCGGTGGGCGTGGACTGCAGGTGACGCATCGATGCGCCCAGGAAGAGCTGGCACACGAGTGCCGCCAGCGCCGCCGTGGGCAGCATGCGGATGGCGCCCGAGGCCGCACGCCCCCGCACCGCGTCCCACGCGCCGCTCGCCGCGAAGGTGGCGAGCAATGCCACGCCGAACACCACCTGCCCCAGCATGCCATGCACGATCGCCAAGGCCGTGGAAGGGCTCAGGTCGCGCGCGTCCATGCTGGCCGTGAGGTTGCCGGTCACGCGCAGGCCGCCGAGCGTGCCCTGCACGATGACGAGGGCGAGCAGGACGAGCGACAGCGCGCGCGCCGCGCCGCCCAGGCGCCAGCTGCACGCCACGAACGCAAGCACCGTCGTTCCCACCAGCATGCCGAAGAGCCGGTGCGCGTGCTCGTAGAAGATGCCGCCCTTCATCTCGGAGATGGGGTAGAGCAGCATGTTGTGGCCGAAGCTGTTCGGCCAGTCGGGCACCGCCAGCCCCGCCTCGTAGCCCGTGACCAGGCCGCCGATCACGATCATCACCAGGATGTTCGCGACGGCCACGATGCCCATGAGGGTGGGTGCCGCAGGCAGCCGGCGCATCGACGTGCGCGCGCGGCCGATCGCGTCGCCCACCAGTCCGAGCAATGCGCTCACGGCGAAGAGGCCCAGCACGTACATCGCCGGCCGGTAGAGGCCGCCGCCGCCCTGCTCGTCGCGCAGGAACGCGCCGATCACCAGCAGGTTGACGGTGGCCGAGACGAGGCCGACGCTGAGGCCGTTCGCCGCGCCGGGCGCCATTCGCCCTGCCACGAACCCGCCGGCAAGCACGCACGCGACCGCGCCCGCGAACAGCACCTCGCCCGCCGCCTGCCCGGGCTGCAGCATGGCGATGAAGCTCAGGGTCCACATGGCCACCGTGGTGGCGAAGCCGATCGCAAGGTTCATGGGCCGCACCCATCGCGCCCACGCGAGGGTCACGGCACCGCCCACCACGAAGAGCGCAAGCAGCACGCCCAGGCCCAGCGGATTCGAGGCGGGAGTCACGGCAGCGGCATCCTGGGCAAGCAGCGTCATCATGCGCGGTCTCCGGTTGAGGCGGACACCTATGCTATTCCTCCCGGCCGCTGCCGGTCCGCGCCATGGCCGAAGCGACCACGAACACCCCTGCAAGCGCCGCAGCGCCCGCCGATCGCGCGGCGCCGAGTGCGGCACGCACGTGGTCGCAGCTTTCCAAGGCGCGGCTCAGCGCGTTGGTGCTCCTGACCGCGGCGGCGGGCTACGTGGTGGCGCCGGCAGCCGAAGGCGATGCCGCATGGTGGCCGCGGCTTGGGTTCACGTGCCTCGGTACGGGGCTTGCCGCCGCGAGCGCGGCCATGCTCAACCAGGTGGCCGAGCGCCGGCGCGATGCGCTCATGCGCCGCACCGCCGCACGACCGATCCCCGCCGGGCACGTCGACGCGAAGCTGGTCTTCGCGGTGGCCGTGGTGCTCGGCTACGCGGGCTGCGCGGTGCTCCTCTGGAAGGCCACGGCGCTCGCGGCGGCGCTCGCGGGGATCAACATCCTGCTCTACGTGGTGCTGTACACGCCGCTCAAGCCGCGAACCACGCTCAACACGCTGGTGGGCGCGGTGACCGGTGCCATCCCGCCGGTCATCGGCTGGACCGCGGTGACGGGCACCATGGCGCCGGGCGCGTGGTCGCTCTTCGGCGTGCTCTTCGTGTGGCAGATCCCGCACTTCCTGGCGCTTGCGTGGCTGTACCGCGCGGACTACGAGGCGGGCGGGTTTGCCATGCTGCCGTCGCGCGACCCGTCCGGCGCGGCCACGGCGCAGGCCTGCGTCCTCAGCAGCCTGATGCTGGTGCCGGTGGGCCTCCTCTGCACGCTCACGGGCGTGGCGGGGATCGCCTATGCGGCGGCTGCGCTCGCGGGCGGGCTGTGGCTTGCGGGCCTCTCGGTGCGATTCCTGCGCGAGCGCTCCGATGCGCGCGCGCGCAAGCTGTTCCTCGCCAGCCTGGCGTACCTGCCCGTGGTGCTCGGTGCCATGGTGCTCGACCGCGGCAGCGTGGTGCCCACGGCCACGCAGGGCGAGGGCGCGCGCATCATCGAGGTGCCCGGGCCGTGACGGCACCGCGCAACGGCTTCCCCACCCTCACCTTCCGCGGCGGCGGATGGGTCATCGTTGCCGCCGCGGTGCTGCTCCTCGCATTCCTCGCATGGGCTCTGAGCGGCGTGTTCCTCGCCGAGCGCCCCGGCGGCCGAGGCACCGATCCCGCCAACTACGGCTTCGTGCTCGAGCCGCTCCTCGTCGACCGCGCCACGCTCGTGGGAAGCGGCAATCCGCGTGACTTCCTGGCACCGCTCGACCGCCCGGCCGCCATCCGCGGGTCCGAGGTGCTGCGCTGGAACCAGGAGCACCGGATGAAGCTCCTCGTCAGCACCGACCGCGTGGCGGGGATCGTCGTCAACGGCGAGGCGCGCGCGTACCCGCTGGCCATCCTCAATGCGCACGAGGTGGTGAACGACGTCGTGGGCGGCGTGCCGGTGGCGATCACCTACAGCCCGCTCACCGACAGCCTGGTGGCGTTCGACCGCCGCGTCGGCGGGCGCGAGCGCACCTTCCGCGTCAGCGGGCTCCTGAGCAACGCAAACCTGGTGATGTACGACGTGGCGGAGGCGGCGCCGGCAGGCGCTGGCACGGCCACCCCGGGCGCAGCGGGCGCGGCCGCCGCGGGCTCGTCCCTCTGGAGCCAGCTCGAGATGCGCGCCATCGCGGGCCCCGCGGCCGCCGACAGGCTCTCGCTCACGGCGCTGCCCGACACCAACATCACCTCGTGGCGCCTGTGGCTTGCGGCGTGGCCGGACACGCAGGTGGCCACCGGGGACCCCTCGCAGGCAAGCCGCTACAAGGAATTCAGCTACGCGCGCTACTTCCTGACCCCGCGCGTCGAGTACCCGGTCAAGGACCTGGCACCTGCCGTGCCCGAGCCACAGACCCCGAACGCCGCGCTCGAGGCTTCGCGCGCCGGCAAGCCCCGCAGCCGCAAGACCGCCGTCATCGAGGTGCGCGAAGGCAACGATCGCACGGTGCTCTCCGTCGCCGAGATGGTCGCCGGCGCCGCCGCCGGCACCTACCGCTTC
>Ga0172373_10004031_pt1 | contig 20933 bp, 12 predicted proteins | sample Lak10m_2_FD_114546 | JGI IMG/M metagenome (GOLD analysis project Ga0172373, IMG submission 114546) | Freshwater microbial communities from Kabuno Bay, South-Kivu, Congo - kab_092012_10m | ecosystem: Environmental > Aquatic > Freshwater > Lake | place: Democratic Republic of the Congo...
CTGGCGGGGAAGGAACTGACCGGGCCGGGGCCGGACCGCGGCGTGGTGTTCCAGTCGCCAACCCTGCTGCCGTGGATGACGGCGATGGAGAACGTGATGCTGGGAGTGGACCAGGTGTTCTACACGGCATCACGGGAGGAGCGTCGGCAGATCGCGGAGTACTACCTCACGGTGGTGGGGTTGGCGGATGCGATGCACAAGCGTCCGGCGGAACTCAGCCAGGGCATGCGCCAGCGCGTGGGCATTGCGCGGGCGTTCGCGCTTTCGCCCAAGATGCTCCTGCTCGACGAGCCCTTCGGGATGCTCGATTCGCTCACGCGATTCGAACTGCAGCAGGTGCTTCTCGACCTGTGGAACCGCAACCGGCTGACGGCCCTGATGGTGACCCACGATGTCGACGAGGCGCTGTTCCTGTCGGACCGCATCGTGATGATGACGAACGGGCCGGAGGCGGAAGTGGGCGAGATCCTGGAAGTGCCGTTCGCGCGTCCGCGTCGGCGTCAGGAACTGCTGGAGAGTCCGGAGTATTACCGGTTGCGGGAGCAGTTGATCGAATTCCTGAACGTCCGCGCCTACACGCTGAAGGGCCAGACCCCAGGGCAGGGACACGGTCCGGGCCCGACGTCCCACGCACCCATTTCGCCGGAAGCGGAACCACTCAAACCTGGCGCAACCGCGGAACGCACCGCGATGAAGGCAGAGCCGGCGCTGAAGTCCTGAAGACGATTTTTCGGAAACCTGATCCAACTGAGAACGACCTCATGAAGAACCAATGCATCACCCTCGGATCCGCCAGTCTGCTGATGGCCGGAGGACTCACCCAGGCAGCCGGCCTTGAGTGGGGCGTCACCAGTCCGGTGGCACCGACGCAGGCCGGGTACATCAACGACCTGCTGCGGCAGGACAACCCGTACATGTCCTCGTGGAACTTCGGCGTCCTGTCCTGGACCCGGTATGAGATCAAGGAGAACGGTGGGTTTGCAGGGCCGGGTCCGCTGTCCGACTTCCGGACGGACACGGACAACGACAACTCGTATCTTTTGCAGAAGACGTTGATCCGCGCCGGCTACACCGGGAAGTGGGTCGAGGTCTTCGTGCAGGGCCGCAACAGCTCGGTTTCCGGCGATGATCGTTCGAGCACCGGCAATGCCGTGACACGTTTCGAGACGATCAACGGGGTGACGATTCCGGCCTATCCGGTGGGGCCTGCAGGTGGCGGCAGCAGCCCGGAATCGGATGGCCCACTCGACCTCCAACAGGCCTACCTGACGTTGGGGAACCACAAGGAATTTCCGCTGTCGCTCAAGGTCGGGCGACAGGAACTGCTTCTTGGTGAGCAACGCATCGTGGGTCCACTGGCATGGAACAACATCCAGCGCCAATGGGACGCGGCGAAGGTCCGGTGGCAGAATCCGATGTTCACGCTGGAAGGCTGGAGCTCGATGGTGGTGATGCCGGAGGACAACCGCTTCAACAAGCCGAACAACGACGAGTTGTTCTCGGGCTTGCAGCTGACGACCAAGAAGATTCCCAAGACCTGGAGCGAATTCTACCTGCTCGCACGGAATGTGGGTCGAGGTGGCAATGACGGCTCGCGTGGCCTGGTGCCGGCACCGTTCCGTCCGCCCGAGGCGCAGGACGTCTACACGGCGGGCATGTACCTCAAGAACTCCACCAACGACTGGGCGAACGTCGACTGGGGTGCGCAGGCTTATTACCAGTTCGGCAACTTTGCGGATTTCCGTGAGGCGGGTGGCAACGGGCCACGCCGGGATCACAGTGCGTTCGCGAGCGTGCTTTCCGGTGGGTACACGTGGAAGGAGTCGGAGTTCGCGCCGCGCCTGGGCATTGAGTACAGCTTCGCGAGTGGTGACAACGATCCCACGGATGGAGACCACAACACGTTCGTGCACCTGTATCCGACCGGTCACCTTTTCTACGGGTACGCGGACTTCGCGTCGTTGCAGAACATCCACAACGTCCGGTTGCGGAGTTCGATCATGGCCACGCCGCGGATCAAGCTGCAGCTGGAAGGACACCTGCGCTGGTTGGCCACGGTGAACGACAACTTCTACAACGTGGCCGGGCTTCCGCGCGGCGGCGTGACGACGCAGGGCGCGGGTGCCCGTGGCACCGGGTACGGGATCAATCCGGATGCGGGCAGCTTCCTGGGCTCGGAGATCGATCTCGTGGCGACCTGGCAGGTGAACAAGTACCTCGTGATGGAAGCGGCCTACTGCCACGCCTTCGCGGGGGACTACATCCAGGACTCGCTGCGCCGCGTGGGCTCGCAGGACGCGGACTATGTGTACATCCAGGCCATCGTGAACTTCTGAGGAGGCTTGGACAGATCAGTCTGATCGGTCTGATCCGACGGATCCTTTGGCTGGGAACTGCATGAACATTGTACCGGAGACAGCCCCGTTCACGCGGGAGCAGCGGGCCTGGTTGAACGGGTTCCTGGCGGGGCTGTTCCATGACCGGCTGCAGGCAGGGGCCGTTGCCGGGGCTGCGGCCTCGGTGGCGGCCGCACCGGCCAGGCCGCTATTGGTGGGGTACGGGTCGCAGTCCGGGTCGGCGGCGGGATTGGCGAAGCGCTTCTCCAAACTGGCCGAGGCGCGCGGTTTCAAGGTGACCCTCCGCGAGTTGAACGCGGTGGCGCTGTCAGAACTTCCGGCGGCTGGACTCTTCGTGGTCGTGACGTCGACGTGGGGCGATGGTGAACCGCCGGACAACGCGACGTCGTTCTGGGCCTCCCTTTCGAGTGATGCCGCATCGTCGCTCGCGGGGTTGTCGTACGCGGTGTTGGGACTGGGCGATCGGAATTACGCCGACTTTTGCGGGGCGGCGCGCGGTATCGATGAACGTCTGGCAGCGTTGGGAGGTCGCCGCCTCGTGGCGCGCGCCGAGTGCGACGTGGACTACGAAGCTCCGGCGGCGGCGTGGATCGAGGGCTTGTGGCCGATGCTGGGGGAAGGGCCGGTGGCCGCGGTGAAGCCGGCAGTGGAAGTGGTGCGTCCCGTGGTGGTCGAGGAGGTGGGATGGACGCGCAAGAATCCGTATCTGGCCCGGATGCGTGTGGCGCGACCGCTCAATGGATCGGGTTCCGCAAAGGACACGCGGCACGTGGAGATCCTGTTGGGGGATTCCGGGATTTCGTATGCGGCGGGTGATGCGCTCGGCGTGATGCCGCAGAACTGCCCGGCGCTGGTCGAGGAGTTGCTGGCGACGCTGGGATTGACCGGAGATGAGCGGGTGGAGCCCCTGGGCGGGATCGTGTTGCACGAGGCGTTGATGAAGCACTGGGTGGTCACGCAGCCGACGGCAGGATTCGTGAAGCTCGTGGCGGAGAAGGGGGAAGGCTCGATGCTGGCCGGGTTGCTGGAAGCGGCGCGGAAGGTGGAGTTCGATGCCTGGTTGCCAGGGCGGGACTTGATCGATGTCCTGCGGGCGGCACCGGGGGTGCGGTTGACGGTCGCTGAACTGACGGAACACCTGCGTCCGCTGCAGCCGCGGCTTTACTCGATTTCCTCGTCGCCCAAGGCGCATCCGGGCGAGGTGCATCTCACGGTGGGTGCGGTGCGATATGAACTGCACGGGCGCGGCCGGAAAGGCGTGGCGTCGTGCTGGCTGGCGGAACGGGTGATCCCGGGCGAGACGCCGGTGCCGGTCTTCGTGCATGTGAGCCGGAACTTCCGTCCGCCGACGGATCCGACGCTTCCGATGATCATGGTGGGGCCGGGGACAGGAATCGCGCCGTTCCGTGCCTTCCTGGAGGAGCGGCGGGCGACGGGTGCCACGGGACGGAACTGGTTGTTCTTCGGGGACCAGCGGCGCTCGACGGATTTCCTGTACGCGGAGGAATTGGAAGCGATGGCGCAGGACGGGTTCCTGACGCGGCTGGACCTCGCCTTCAGCCGGGATCAGTCGGAGAAGGTCTATGTCCAGGACCGGATGCGCACGGCCGGCGCCGAGCTGTGGCGATGGCTGGAGGAGGGGGGACACTTCTACGTCTGCGGTGACGCCAAACGGATGGCCAAGGACGTGGAGGCCGCCTTGCTCGAGATCGTGCAGACCCATGGGAGCCGCAACGCGGAACAGGCCGCGGAATACATCGCCGGACTGAAATCGGCGGGACGCTATCAACGGGACGTTTACTGAGACGAAGGAGGACGACGCCATGCCACTGCCATTCCACGAGGTTGCCGGACAGCCACTGAACACCGAGCAGGTGGCGTATCTGGAGGGGTTGTTTGCCGGGCTGCGGAATCGCGGCCTGAGCTTTGGCGACGTGGTGCCTGCGCCGGTTGCGGCACCGGCCGCACCGGATCTTTCGGAGCTGACCAACGAGGAACGCATCAAGCGGGAGTTGCATCCGCTGGACGCCTACTCGCTGCTGTTGCAGCACGCCGCGGCGAACCAGGCGCCGGACAAGGAGAATACGTTCCGGTTCAAGTGGCAGGGTTTGTTCTTCATGAGCCCCATGAAGGATGGCTACATGGCGCGCCTGCGCATCCCGGGCGGGCAGCTGACCTCGGCCCAGCTGCGCGAGATCGCATCGATCACGGATCAGTTGACCACGGGCTACCTGCAGGTCACGACGCGTGCGAACCTTCAGGTGCGCCACATCACGCCGAAGGATGCGCCCGAGTTCCTGCGCCGCATCCAGGCCATCGGTCTGCACACGCGTGGGGCCGGTGCGGACAACATCCGAAACCTCACCTGCGATCCCACGAGCGGGGTGGATGTGGATGAACGGGTGGAAACGCTGCCGATCGTCCAGCAGCTGGGGTTGGTGATCCTGAACCACCGCGAATTCTACGACCTGCCGCGCAAGTTCAACATCGCGTTCCATGGCGGCGGACGGATCCCGACAGTGGAGGACACGAATGACATCGGGTGGAAGGCGGTGCGTGTCTTCACACCGACGGAGCTTTCGGCCGCAGAGGCCGGTGCCGTGCGGGTTGGGGATCTGGTGACCGAACAGTTGTCGGCGGGCATCTACTTCCGGTGTGCGTTGGGCGGTGCGACAGGGCACAAGGCGTTTGCGCGGGATCTGGGTGTGCTGGTGCCGGAGGCGGATGTGATCCGGGTCACGGCGGCGTTGCTGCGGGTTTACCTCGCCAATGGCAACCGGACGGACCGGAAGAAGGCGCGACTGAAGCACCTGCTGGAGACGTGGACCTTGGACCGTTACCTGGCCGAGACGGAGAAGCTGCTGGGCTTCGAGCTGCTGCGTATTCCCGCCGGGGCGGAGGTGCCTGCGCCGGCGCCGATGGCAGAGGGCGGGATGCACGCGCATCTCGGGGTGCACGCGCAACGGCAACCGGGAATGCATTGGGTGGGCGTTGAGATCCCGGTGGGGCAGTTGACGTCGAAGCAGCTGCGGCGGTTGGCAGAGCTTTCCGAGAATTATGGTTCCGGCGAGGTCCGATTGACGGTGTGGCAAAACCTCGTGATCCCGAATGTCCCGACGGCCTTCGTCGAGACGTTGAAGAAGGCGTTGGTGAAGGCCGGATTGAACTGGCAGGCGAGCGCATTGCGGGGCGGGTTCATCGCGTGCACCGGCAACAGCCATTGCAAGTTCGCGGCGTCGAACACCAAGGGCGACGCGATGGCGCTGATGCAGTGGCTGGACAGTCGGGTGACACTGGACCAGCCGGTGAACATCCACCTGACGGGCTGCCCGAACTCGTGCGCGCAGCATTACATGGGGGACATCGGATTGCTGGGGGCGAAGGTGAAGCACGGCGGGGAATCGGTGGAGGGATACCACGTATTCGTGGGGGGTGGATTCGGGGAACGGCAGGCGGTGGGGCGGTCGCTGTTCCAGGGGGTGATCCTGGAGGAACTGAAGCCGTTGCTCGAACGGATGCTCCTCACCTACCAACGCCTGCGCACCGCCGGTGAGACCTTCCAGCAATTCACCGCGCGTCATGACGTGGGCCGCTTGCAGGAGCTGTTCTCCGCGTAGCCCCGAATCCCATCCCCGTGAGCGTCCGCTCCACGAAACAGGTTCCCGAAAGCGTCGAGACGCTGGTGGACGTCTTTCTGGCGGAGCAACGCCAGTTGACGGCGGTAGAGCAGTTCGCCCAGCGCCATGCGGACACCTCGGCACCGTTGCTCGAACCCCATTACCGGCAGTTGATGCCGCTGTCGGCCCCGCGCCCGGGAGAGCAATACGCCTTCGAGGTGGACCTCGACCGGTGTTCCTCATGCAAGGCCTGCGTCTCCGCGTGCCACTCGATGAACGGGCTCGACGACGACGAGTCGTGGCGCGAGGTGACGTTGTTGCTCGGTGGGGGATTTGACCGGTCCCGGATCGGGCGTGGCCCGGTGGAGCCGGTGGCATTGCCGGTGACGAGCGCCTGTCACCATTGCGCGGACCCCGGGTGCCTCGAGGGATGTCCGGTGCTGGCGTACGACAAGGATCCGTTGACGGGGATCGTGCGGCACCTCGACGACCAATGCATCGGGTGCAGCTACTGCATCCTGAAATGTCCGTACGACGTGCCGAAGTATTCGGCGAAGCGTGGCATCGTGCGGAAGTGCGACCTTTGCCACGGACGACTCGCGGAAGGCGAGGCGCCGGCCTGCGTGCAGGCGTGTCCGAACGAGGCGATCCGGGTGACGAAAGTCCGGACGGAGGACGTGAAGGCCCGGTCGGCGGCGGGGGGCGTGGCGGCGGGAGGTTGCGCGTTGCCCGGAATGGCGGATCCGGCGATCACGCAGCCGACGACGGTGTACCGGACGACGCGTCCGTTGGAGGGGATGGTGGCCTTGGGACCGCCTGCGGGGCGCTCTTCGGAAACGCACTGGCCGTTGGTGTGGATGCTGGTGTTGACGCAGGCCGGAGGCGGCATGGTGGGTGGGCAGGTCCTGTGGGACACGCCGAACCGATGGGTGTGTCTTGCGGGTCTGTTGTTGTTCCAGACGGGGTTGGTGGCCTCGGTGTTCCATCTGGGGCAACCGTTGAAGGCGTGGCGGGTCTGGATGGGTTGGCGGACGAGTTGGTTGAGTCGGGAGGCCATGGTGCTGGGAGCGGTGGCGGGTGTTCTGGGGGCGGCGACGGCGGCCGTCTGGGGGTTTTCGTTGGGATGGATGACCGGGATGGCCGCGTGGGTGCGGACTGTTGGCTCGGTTGGTGTTTTGGCTGCGGTGGGAGCGGCGACTTTTGCGCAGGTGATGGTGTATGTGGACACAAGGCGGCCGGCCTGGGCGTGGCCTCAGACGGGGCCTCGGTTCGTGTCGACGATGCTCGGTGGCGCGGTCGTGGGAATTGCGGTGGATCGATGGGGTCCCGTGTGGCTGGTGGCAGGCTTGGTGCTTCTTGCATCCATGGTTTTCGAGCGGCGGGCGTTCTTCCGGGGGATGCGGGGGCGAACGGAACGGACGGGTGAGGCGTCGCACTGAACTTGGTCATCGAGAACGGCAACAGTCATGGGGGCACTCTTCAGCTTTCGGGAATGGGACGGGCCGCTGACGGCAGACCTGGCGCGCACGCCGGGCGGGTTCGGGCTGGGCCAGGTTCCGGTGAGGTCGCGTCCGGATGCCACCACGACGATCACCTGCGGTTTCTGCGCGACGGGTTGCGGACTGACGGCGCACCTGCGCGAAGGCGAGGCGGTGAACCTCAGCGCCGATGCGCATTACCCGGTGAACCTGGGAATGGCGTGTCCGAAGGGATGGGAGGCGTTGACGCCGTTGGAGTCGCCGGATCGCGGGACGTCGCCGTTGGTGCGGAACCCGACCACGGGGAAGATGGAGGAGGTTTCGTGGGTGCGGGCGGTGCATGAGTTCACGACGCGGATGAAGGCGGTGCAGGCGAAGCACGGGGCGCATTCGATCGCGTTCCTGAGCACGGGCCAGATCTGCACGGAGGAGATGGCTTTGGTGGGATCGCTCTTCAAGTTCGGCATGGGCGGGCTCCACTGCGACTCGAACACACGCCAGTGCATGGCGACGGCGCATGTGGCCTACAAGCAGAGTTTCGGATTCGATGCCCCGCCTTACACGTACGCGGATTTCGAGGAATCGGACTGCCTGGTATTCGTCGGGGCGAATCCAGCAGTGGCCCATCCCATCCTGTGGCAACGGGTGCTCCGGAACCGACGGAAGCCCGAGATCATCGTGCTGGATCCGCGGCGGACGGAGACGGCGATGGGATCGACGCTGCATGTGCCGTTGGCGCCGAAGTCGGACCTGACGCTGCTCTACGGGTTGGCGGCGGCGGTGATCGCGCGGGGGGCGGTGGACCATGCGTTCGTGGAGGCGCACACGGAGGGGTTCGAGGCGTTCGCCGCGTTCGTCGCCGAGTTCACGCCCGAGCGTGCGTGCGAGGCGGCCGGGATCTCGCGGGAGATGTTCGATGGCGTGGTGGAACGGATCTGCACGCGCGGTCGGGTGTCGTACTGGTGGACGATGGGGGTGAACCAAGGACACGAATCGACGCGGACGGCGCAGGCGTTGATCAACCTCGCGCTGATGACGGGGCAGATCGGCAAGCCGGGAACGGGTGCGAATTCCATCACGGGCCAGTGCAACGCGATGGGGTCGCGGTTGTTCGCGAATGCCACGAGCCTGCTGGGCGGACGCGATTTCAAGAATGCGGTCCATCGTGCGGAGGTGGAGGGAATCCTCGGGCTGCCGGCGGGCACGGTGCCGACGGAGAACTCTTGGGCCTACGACCAGATCGTGGACGGGATCGAGTCGGGGGCGATCCGCGGCCTGTGGGTGATCGCGACCAATTCGTCGCATTCGTGGATCCATCAGGGCCGGTTCAACGAGCTGTTGGAGAAGCTGGATTTCCTGGTGGTGCAGGACCTGTACACGACCACGGAGACGGCCCAACGGGCGCATCTGTACCTTCCGGCGGCGGGTTGGGCGGAGAAGGAGGGGACGTTCATCAACAGCGAGCGGCGGTTCGGGTTGGTGAAGCGGATCCGGCGGGCTCCCGGACTGGCGCTTTCGGATTTCCAGATCTTCCACCTGGTGGCGGCGGCGTGGGGATGCGCGCACCTGTTCCGCGAGTGGCGGACACCGGAAGCGGCGTTCGAGGTGCTGAAGCGATTGAGCGTTGGGCGCCCCTGCGACATCTCGGGAATCGCGGGTTACCGGTTCCTGGATGCGGCAGGGGGCATGCAATGGCCCTTTCCAGCGGCGCTTCGGGATGAACTGCTGGCCGCCCATGGGGTCGCGTCGGTGGAGTCACTGGGCGGCGCGGTGCTCGCGAAGGTCCGCGAGCGGCGGTTGTTCGCGGATGGACGCTTTCCGACGCCGGATGGGCGGGCGCGGTTCCTGTTTGATCCACCGCGGGCGGTGGAGGAACCGACCGATGGGGATTTTCCGTTCGTGCTGCTGACGGGACGGGGAACGAGCGCCCAGTGGCATACGAACACGCGCACGGCGAAGTCCGCGGTGCTGCGGCAGATGTACCCGGCGACGTGTTATGTTGAAGTGAACCCGGCGGATGCCGAACGCCTCGGGTTGGATGGATCGGGGAAGGTGCGGGTGCGGTCGAGGCGCGGCGAGTTGGTGGCGGATGTGTTCATCACGCCCACGGTGCGGCCCGGCCAGATCTTCATCCCGATGCATTACGACGCGGTGAACCAGTTGACGCGGTCGAGCTTCGACCCGCATTCGCGGCAACCGAGTTACAAGTATTGCGCGGTGGCGTTGGAGGGGAGCTGACAGGGGCGGCGAAGACCTCGCTTCCCGTTTCATTCTGGGGCATTAGATCCAATCGTTGGTGCGCGATGGATTCCTGGTCCGCACCCGCGCCGATTCCCCCACCGGAAATGCCCGACGCAACGACACGAACCAGCGGGACCGCGCCTTCGAGAGCGGCGCTCAGTTTGTCAGCACGGACTATCCGGAGCCGAACCTGTCCTTGAGTCCTTATCACGTGCGGCTGTCTGGCAACCGTGTGGCACGGGCGAATCCCGTGAGCGGCACGAACGTGTCCGACACCGTGGACATCGAGAACCTTGCCGCGGACACCGCGGCGGTGAGGAGCCGCATGGGAATGGCGGATCACGATCGTCGTCGGCTGAACCAGCGGGTGTTGAGGTACAACTTTCGGGCGAAGGTGGAGTGGCCCGGGGCAACGCCTTGAGTGGGCGTTTTCGCTGTCGGTTCAGGGAGCCTTGGGCGGAGCAACAAGGAATTCGACGGTCTCCGATCTCTGAAGGACGAGTTCGAAGGTGAATCCGCCGGTGAGATCGGTAGGCAGCGGGAAGTACCGGACCCTTCCCGCCTCATGGAACTCGTTCACGGCGGTCTCCTGCCCATTGGCCCGACGCACGCGCAGGAGGAGGCGTGATCGGGCCGGAGTCTCCGGCCACCCAAGCCCACAAAGGATCGCTTGAGGATGGCTGATCGTGGTCGTGGATTGGGTTCCGATCCTTGAGACGGAGGATTGCTGGCCCCCCCCGGTCGTGGTGTCGGAGGTCGAGTGGATCTCGTTCGTGAAGAGATGTCGGCCCGCACCTCCCAGGCCCATGATTGGATAGGGCCGACCGTCGAGGGTGAGCGTCTCGGAGAGTGGCTGCCAGGTGCCAGGTTGTGGTACACGATGCGCGGGGCTGTTCCACGCGGCAATGGCTTCGTTCGGGCCACGAGTGAGTGCCTTTGGGAGGACGGTGATCCGGACCTTCCATGCGTTCTCGGAGGGGTCAAGGTAAGGACCCCGGTTGCCGACGGCGTCGAAAAGCTCGGCGCTCATTGCATCCCAGCCCGACGTGGCGGAACCGTCGGAAGCCAGCGAGTAACGGGGCGAGAATCGTCGGGTCAGGCCGAACGTGGGTAACGGCTGGGATGGATCGAGCCTGGTGGTATCGATTTGTTCCAATCTTACGGTGAGCGATCCGATCCGGTGGGTGGCCGGCAATGCAGCTGGAGTCCAGATGGTGGTGGCGACGGGATAGGGATTGTCGATGAGGAAGGATGCGATGACCTGTCTGGTGGTGCGGTGACACATTTCGACCCGCATGCGTGACTGGCGGCGGGGAAAGGCTCGGAGGATCATGCTATGGATCGCGACGTTGTCCGGCCCCATGGCTACGCCGCGGGAGTCGGTTGGGTAGATCCAGCCGTTGTCGCCGACGATGCGCCAGACGGAGTTCTGGATTTCAGCGGGTACCTGGCCGGCTTGGAATCCGGCGGCATTTGTCCCGGTGTCGCCGGCCGTCCACCAGACCCCGAGGGACAGGGGTTCACCGCTGCGACTGCCACTGCCGGTTCCGTTCGCCACCCAGCCCTTGATCCGACGGGGCAGTGGGAACTTCCGCAGGTCCCGGCGCCAGCGGGCACCGAAGGGGATCGTATGGTTGCCATTCGTGGTAGCCGTCACGTGGCGGATCTCGATCCACCGGCCATCCGGGAGGTCGTGGCGGATGACGCCGTCGCGTCCGAGCCAGAGCAGGCTCAGGCCCACCAAGGCGACCGCCAAGATGGCGATGAGCCAGGAGCGTATTCTGGATGCTGCCGGTTTCATGCGGGGGCAGAGGGTTGGTAACAGGGGGGTGCCTTCGGAAGAAGCCGCAAGACCCCCGTGTTGCTCCCGCATCGACGGGATGGCGACGTCCTCGTCGCCGTTCCAAGGCCTTTCTCAGGGCGATGGGGACATCGCCTCCCTGAAACCATTCCCAAATGGGGGCAGTGTCAGGATGCCCTGCGAGACCAAGATTTTTGAGGCGCGGTTTCGGAGGATACGCTAAGGGTTGGTCATGAGCGTGAATCTGAAGCGTTTGGTGGCGGGGCTGGCTTTTGCGGGCGCACTGGCCCTGACGGGTTGCCAGGACAAGCCGTCGGCGACGGGTGGTTCGGCGGCCGCGGGTGGCAAGGCCTACCCGTTGGACGTCTGTCTGGTGTCCGGCGAGAAGCTGGGTTCCATGGGCGAACCGGTGGTGTTCCAGCACGAAGGCCAGGAAGTGAAGCTGTGCTGCAAGAGCTGCAAACCCGACTTCGAGAAGGAACCTGCGAAGTTCATCGCGAAGCTGGCGGGGAAGTAAGGGGGGAGTTTCAAGTTTGAAGATTCAAGTTTGAAGTCTGCGGGGACGCGCCGGGTGAGGGCACCCGGCCTTCAGGGGGGAAGTCGCCAGAGGCCAGATCCCAGTTCCCAAAAGCCGCCCTTCATTCTGGAATCTGGGAACTGGTGACTGGGACCTGCCTTTTGTAGGCCGCGTGACCCCACGCGGCGCAAGCTTGCGCCTGACTTGAATCTTGAAACTGAAAACTTCCAACTCTTCCCACGCCTCGTGACCTCGTCGGCTACGATCAGGGGGTAGCAGCCGACGTCAGGAGGCTGAGGTTGAGGTTGAGCCCGACTTGAATCTTGAAACCGATTTCTTCCAACTCCCTACCCGTCCGCACCATCGCCGCCCTGCTGGGGCTGTGGTTGGTCGTGTGCGGCCTGGGACTGGGAGTGGGCGGAGGTCGGTTGCTGGTTGGTGTCGAGGGGCCGGGGGAGAAGGCCTCGGGCTGCTGCGTGCGCAAGGCGACGGTGGCCCCGTGTTGTGTGACGGAGTCCGGGAAGGTCGCAAATTGCTGTGTGCAGGACACGTCCCGTGTTCCTGTTGGGATGCCGGGGTTGCCGGTTTCGACAACGGCGAATCCGCTGCCGGAGTGGGTGCCGATGGTGGTGGTGTTTCTGGAGTTGCCGGACCTCGCGCAGCAGCGGGTGACGCCCGTGGCTTCATGGGTGGATGAGGGTTTTGTGGTTCCGGTCCCGCTCTTCCTGCGGGATCGCGTCTTCCTGATCTGAGCCTTGGGGAAGGTCCCTGCCCGGAGTGTGCCCTACGCCGGCACGCGCCCGGATCCGTTCGTGGGCGTTTCCTGAGATTTCTTCCCATGGCTCCATGTCCTTTTCATTTGGTGGTGTCGGGTGCGGTCGGAACCGCGCCTGGTTGATGTTGGCCGGTTGGTTGTGTTGCGTCGCGGTCCGGGCCGATCCCGAACCTCCGCCCGAGGTCGTGACCGCGGATCTCGTGCGACGGTTGTCGGATCGCATGCGCGAACGGCATCCGGAACTTCGCGGGCTGTTGCAGGCCTCGCGTGCCGAGCGCCTGAACGCCGACGGCACGCGTCGGTGGGCGGATCCCGATGTCATGCTGGGCGGCGCGCTCTACCGCTACGCCGACATGGCTCGCGAGAACGGTGACGTCTACTACGGCGTGGAACAGAAGCTGCCCGTGATGGGCAAGGAGAAGGCGGCCCGGGCACTGGCGGAATCGAATGCGGTGGCGGCCGGCACCCGATTGGAGGCGCGGTTCGCGGAGTTGCGTCGGGACCTGGCAGTGAAGCTGTTCACCGCGGCTGCGATGCGGTCGGAGGCCGGGTTGATCGCTGCGGATGTGGCGTGGCTTGAAACGCAGGTTCGTCTGGGCCGGGCGCGGGTCACTTCGGGTACGGAACCCGCCGCGATGGTCCTGCGACTCGAGAACGAACTCGATCGACGCCGCCTCGACTGGACCAATGCCGTCGCACGGAGACGCGATGCGGAGGCGGCGGTGGAGTTTCAGGTTTCAAGGACGGGAGATTCAAGTGAGGACACTTCGACACGGCCTCTGGTTGGGCATGGTTCCGGGGCCGTGATGTCCTCATCGCCCGGAGAACGACTCCGTACCGGCGACGAGGACGTCGCCACCCCGTTCCAAGCAGGGCAGGATTCGAGAGAGCCCGGTTCTCTGGCTGAGCCGTCTGGCGACTGGGAACGGGGAACTGGCAACTCTCCCTCCTACTCGCTCCCGCCGGTCGCGGATGCCGTTCCGTTCGGGCCGGTGCTGGTCCGGTTTGCGGAGCGTGCGGAACCGGAGGTGCTGCGGCGCGAACGCGAGATCGGCGTGGCGTCGGCGGCGGTGCAGGTGACGAGGCGTTCGCAACGTCCGGATCTGGCGGTGGGGGTCCAGTCCTACCACGAATCGGCCACCGGCACGGCCGCGCAGGGGATGCTCACGGTGACGATGTCCGTGCCGTGGTTCAACCGGGCCAACTATCGACGCGACCTCGAACGGGAACGGGCGCGGCTGGCGTCGGCGGAGGCGCAGGCCGAGGACGCTCGATTGCAGGTGCGCCGTGAGGTGCATCGGTTGGTCACCCAGATCGATGCGGGTCGGCGGGAGGCGTTGCTGATGCGCGATGTCGTGCTGCCGCGGACGCGGCGGTTGCAGGAGTCATTGGAGGGTTTGTGGACGTCGGGTCGTGCGGAACTCCGGGACCTGCTGGAGGTGCGCCGCCAGCGGATCGAGGCCGAGACGGCCGAGGTCCGTGCGACGGCGGAGTACTGGATGGCGGTGTCCGAGCTGATGCTGTGCTGCGGGCTCGAGGATCTGGAGACGGTGCGGGAATTGGCGGGTGGTGCGGTGAAGGAAGGAGCGATGAAGCGATGAAGACGATGAATGCAGTCCTGGCCGTGTTGCTGGTCGGAGCGGGTCTGGGAACAGGGTGGTGGTGGCGCGGGCGATCCGGGCATGCCCATGTGGGCGGAGGCGTCGAGTCGACCGGGCGCAAGGTGCGGATCTACCAGTCGCCGATGCACCCGTGGATCACCTCGCCGGAACCCGGCCTGTGCACGATCTGCGGCATGAAGCTTGTCCCGGTGTACGAAGGTGAGGCGGGATTTGGCTCGGCGGAGGGCGTGCTGCGGTTGGGCAGCAATTCCATCACCGCCGTGGGCATCGCCACGGTGCCGGTCGGGGTCGGCCGCGTGGTGAAGACCCTGCGCCTTGCGGGCACGCTGGATGACGATGACTCGCGGCACCGGATCCTGTCCGCGTATGTCGAGGGACGAATCGAGACGTTGGCGGTGGCAGCGGAAGGCGTGGAGATCCGCGAGGGAACAGAGCTGGCGATGGTGTACAGCCCACCGTTGCTGGGCGCGGTGCGCGAGCATGTGTCGCTGGCGGCGAGTGGAGAGACGGGACCTTTGATGGCCGCGGCCGCGCTGCGGTTGCGCCAGATGGGACTGGGTGAGGCGCAGGTGAAGGCGTTGGCGTCGGGTTTTGAACCGGAACAACGCCTGCTGCCCTGGCTCTCGCCCATGTCGGGGACCGTGGTGAAACGCATGGCGTACGCCGGCCAATGGGTGAAGGAGGGCGATCCCCTGTTCGAGGTCGCGGATTTCGGGACCATGTGGCTCAAGGCCGACGTCTACGAACGCGACCTGCCGTGGCTGCGCGTGGGTCAGGAGGTGGCGTGGTCGACGCCGTCGTTGCCGGGGCAACTGTTCACGAACCGGATCACCTTCATTGATCCGAACCTCGACATGATGACGCGGAGCACGCGGATCCGGGTCGAGGTGCCGAATCCGGAGCTGGGCGAAGGGCGTGGCCGGTTGTTCCGGCATCGGCTGTATGCGGAGGCGCGGGTGCGGGTAGAGAGCGAACCGGTGTTGGCGGTGCCGCGGTCAGCGGTGCTGAATCCCGGTGGCGTGGCGCGCGTTTGGGTCGAGTTGGGCGCGGGGAATTATCAGGAGCGCACGATCCGGGTTGGGCGCGTCGGGGATACGGTGTGGGAGGTGGTCGCGGGGCTGGATGCGGGCGATCGCGTGGTGCTCAACGCGGGGGTGTTGGGGGGGAGCTCCGAGTTCTCAGTTTCAAGTTCGAAGGGAGACGGAACGGCGCCTCCTGACGTCGGCGGCTACGGTGGGAAGGTGCCAGAAGGGAAGCCGGATGCGGCTCAGGGGCGCCTGATTCGGCTGTTGGCGGTGTTGGCGGGGGAGTTGGCGAAGGATGATCTCGCGGGGTTCAATCGGGCGCGGTTCGAATGGCGCAAGGCGGTGGTGGAGGTGCGGGCGGGGGGGACGAATGCGCCTCCTCACGTCGGCGGCCACGGAGGGGAAGCGCCTCCTGACGTCGGCGGCTACAGGGAAGGGATGCTGGCGGAGTTGCCGGAGGCGCGGGATCTGGCGACGGCGCGGAAGGCGTTCCATGGGTTGGTGGAGGCGTGGACGCCAGTGGTGCTGGGCGCGCGGAAGCAGGAAGGGTTCGGTGACCTGAAGGTCTACCGGTGTCCGATGACGGCGAAGGCCTTTCCCGGGGCGCCGGCGAAGGCGGTCTGGTGGCAGTTCGGCGGACCGTTGCGGAATCCTTGGTTCGGCGCGGAAATGCTCGATTGCGGAACGGAGGTCCCATGATCCGCCGATTGATCGAGGGTTCGTTGGCGAACCGGTTCCTCGTGTTGTGCGGGGCGTTGCTGATCGCCGCATTCGGGATGCGCGCGTTGAAGGACACGCCCGTCGATGCCATCCCGGACCTGTCGGAGAACCAGGTCATGGTCTACGCCGACTGGATGGGCCGCAGTCCGCGCGAGGTCGAGGACCAGGTGACGTATCCGTTGAGCGTGAACCTGCAGGGGTTGCGCGGCGTGCGCGCCGTCCGGGCGACATCGATGTTCGGGTTCTCGTTGGTGACGGTGGTCTTCGAGGATGCGGTTCCCGCGCTGGAAGCGCGGCAACGCGTGTCCGAACGGCTCGGGTTGCTCGCGGCGCAGTTGCCGTCGGGTGTGACGCCGTTGCTGGGGCCGGACGCGACCGGCCTCGGCTGGGTCTACCAGTACTACCTCCACGTCGACACGAACCGCGTGGAAGCGTTGACCGATCTGGGTCGTTTGCGCGCGGTGCAGGACTTCTTCCTGCGGTACCAACTCCAGTCCGTGCCGGGCGTTGCCGAGGTCGCGTCGGTGGGCGGATTCGTAAAGCAGTACTCCGTCGAGGTGGATCCGTTGCGGCTGCGTTCGACGGGGCTGCCGTTGTCGCGGGTGGCGGCCGCGGTGCAGGAGAACCACCTGAACGTGGGTGGAAAGGCTGTTGAGGAAAACGGCATGGAATTCGTGCTGCGCGGCGTCGGGTTGGTGCGGGGCGTGGCGGACCTGGAGGAGATCGTCCTGATGGAGACGAACGGCGTGCCCGTGCGGGTCAAGGACGTGGCGCAGGTCGAGATCACGGGCGACTTCCGGCGTGGTGCCCTGGATGTGGATGGGCGCGAGGTCGTGGGCGGCGTGGTCGTGATGCGCACGGGCGAGAATGCCATGGCGGTGATCGAACGGGTGAAGGCGCGGCTGAAGTCGATCGAGGGAAGCCTGCCGCCGGGCGTCACCGTGCGTCCGTTTTATGACCGGAGTGAACTGATCGGTCGCACCGTGGCGACGTTGCGGGATGCGCTGTTGGAGGAGGTGGTGCTGGTGACGCTGGCGCACGTGCTCTTCCTGTTCCACTTCCGGAGCATCCTGATCGTCACGCTGCCGCTGCCGGCGAGCATCCTGATCTCGTTCCTGCTGATGCAGGGATTCGGGATCACCTCGAACGTCATGTCGCTGTCGGGAATCGCGATCGCGATCGGCGTGCTCGTGGATGCGGGAATCGTGATGACCGAAAACGTGATCCGGCATTGTGAGGAACGGGAGCGGTTGGTGGGGCGGCAGCTGACGGCCGCGGAGACGATGGGATGCACGCGCGAGGCGGCGTTGCAGGTCGGACGACCGATCTTCTTCGCGATGGCGATCATCGTGCTGGCCTTCCTGCCGGTGTTCGCGCTGGCGGGACGCGAGGGGAAGCTGTTTCACCCGCTGGCGTACACGAAGACCTTTGCCTGCGTGGCCGCCACGCTGCTCGCGGTGACCGTCGTGCCGGTGCTGTGTTCGTTCCTGGTGAAGGGACCGTTCCATCGCGAGGAGGACAATCGGCTCATGCGATGGATGCTGCGCGGGTATGAGCCGGTGTTGCGCTGGGCGCTGTCGCACCGGGGCGCCGTGCTGGGGTTGGCGGGTGTGATCCTGGGCTCGGCCTTGACCGTCGCCTTCGGACTGCCGCAACCCGTGCTCGATCGCATGAATTCGGCGGGCTGGAACGACGCGGCCCGGCGGTTGGGCGGATTCGGACGCGAGTTCATGCCGCCTTTGGACGAGGGCGCGCTGCTCTTCATGCCGGTGCTGTTGCCGAGCACATCGCTGCCTGAAATCCAGCGGATCATGTCGTGGCAGGATCGAGTGATCCGGAGCGTGCCTGAGGTCGTGAGTGCGGCCGGGAAGCTGGGGCGGGCGGAGACACCGACGGATCCGGCACCGATCGAGATGATCGAGACGACCATCGAGTTGAAGCCGCGGTCACAATGGCGTGCGGGCCTGACGAAGGACGACTTGATCGCCGAACTGCAGGAGAAGCTGTCGGTCGTTCCCGGTTACGCGCCGGGCTTCCTCCAACCGATCGAGAACCGTGTGTTGATGATCTCGACGGGCATCCGCGCGCAGCTCGGCGTGAAGCTGCTCGGCGACGATCTCGACGTCCTCCAGCACTGGGCCTTCGAGGCGGAACGGGTGCTGCGGACGGTGCGGGGTGCGTCGGGTGTTGCACCCAGCCGTGTGCAAGGCAAGCCGTACGTCGAGGTCGAGGTGGATCGTGTCACGGCCGGCCGGTACGGCGTGAACGTCCGCGACGTGATGGAGGTGGTCGAGACCGGGATTGGCGGCTCAACCGTGGGCACGTTGATCGAAGGTCGCGAACGCTTCCCCATCCAGGTCCGGCTGCATCGGTCGGCACGCGACGACATCGAGCGGTTGGCGGACCTGCCCGTGACGGGCATGGGCGGTCGCACGGTGCCGCTCGGTCAGGTGGCCACGGTGAAGCGCGTGCTGGGACCAAGCGAGATCGCGTCGGAGAACGGCCGGTTGCGGGTCTTCGTGCAGTCGAACGTGCAGGGGCGCGATCTCGGTGGGTTCGTGGAGGAGGTGCAGCAGCGCATGGATTTGGACCTGAAGCCGCGCCTGCCGACGGGCGTGGTGCTGGAGTACAGCGGGGAGTTCGAGGACCTGATCCGCGCGGGCAAGACGCTCCGGATGATCGTGCCGGTGTCGTTGGTGGTGATCTTCCTCCTGCTGTTCATCGCTTACAACGACGCCATCGAGGCGGCGCACGTGATCCTGGCGGTGCCGTTCGCGTTGAGCGGGTCGATATTCCTGCAGGCCTGGTACGGGTATCCGTTCAGCGTCGCGGTGTGGATCGGCTACATCGCGCTGTTTGGCATCGCGATACAGACGGGCGTGGTGATGGTGGTGTACCTGGAGGGAGCGGTGGGGAAGGCCACGGCGGAGCTGGGCCGCGAACTCAATCACGCGGAGCTGGTCGAGGCCGTGATGGCCGGCGCACGCCTGCGCCTGCGACCCAAGCTCATGACCGTCGCCACCACCGTGGCGAGCCTCGTGCCGATCCTGTGGAGCACGCGTCCCGGGGCCGAGGTGATGAAGCCTCTGGCCGTGCCCGTGATCGGCGGCAGCATCAGCAGCCTGCTCCACATCCTGATCGTCACGCCCGTGCTGTTCCTGATGATCCGCGAATGGAGGCGCCGGGGTGGGGAGAGGGTTTCACGCGAAGAGGCCGAGTAGGGGAACGAGGATCCCACGCAGAGCCGCAAAGAGTGCGGAGAGGGTCTCAAAGGAGCCGAGCCCTTCTGTACGCCAACGGCGTCCTGGCCTCTAGCCCAGGGTTGGTCCGAGGCACGAGGACAACCCTGGGTTCGATGCCCAAGCGGATATCAACCGCAACGCGGTTGTGGCCGCGGCTGTCCCCACTTCCGCGCCACTGCGTCTCCGCGGGAGACCCGTTTGTGGTCAGCCTTCGGCACCTTCGGTCCCTTTGGTGGGGACAGTGGGTTCCAGGAGCCATCGCCACATCCGCAGGATTTCGATTCCGTCGGGGACTTGGATCCCGGCAGGCGGTGCGCCTTCGGCGATGAGAACCTTGCGGGACTTGGGAAACTCGGCAGCAGCCCCTTGAAGCGCCCGGATCTCGCGTTCGAATGTGTCCCGAGTTCCAATCTCGGCAGCCACCTGGATGAGTTGGACGGAGCCGTCGGGAGCGGTTGCCAAAAAGTCGACTTCGTGTCCCTCGGATGTCCGCACGTACGCCAGGTCCATCCGCCTTCGGGCCAGCTCGCAGGCGACCACATTCTCCAGATGGTGCCCGCGATCGGTCCTGCTGACCGGATTGAATGCAGCGGCCAGTCCATGATCCGCGAGGTATAGCTTCCTGGGGTTTACCTGCTGACGCCGCTCGGATCGGCTTGCTACAGGGACCGTGAAGACGAGGAACGCATCCTCCAGATGTGCCAGCAGCGCCAGCAGGGTTTCCTTGGAGGTGCCGATGCCGCGCGAATGGAAGTCCGCGTGAACCTTGCTGACGCTGATGGGACTCGCCGGTTGTCGGAGCAGGTGCCGCACAAAGGCGCGAAGCGCGACGAGGTTGCTGATGCCATGCCGTTCGGCCACGTCCCTGAAGACAACCGTATCCACGTAGCCTTGCAGCAGGTCGACCCGATGCGGGCGCAGGGACTCGCGGCCCGCCTCCGGGAAGCCGCCGATCTCCAGGTAGGCATCGAAGTGCGCCAGCCAGGTGGACTCTTCAGCGGCCCCGATCAGTCGATTCCTGTTTGGCAACAGCGCACCGCGCGACATCGCAAACTCCCGGAAGCTGAAGGGCGTGATGACGGTTTCCAACACCCTTCCCCGCATGGTGGTGGCGACCTCCCGACTCAGCATCCGGGCCGATGACCCGCTGATCAGGAGTTCGACGTTCTCGCTGTCCAGGATACGCCGTACGAAAGCCTCCCAGCCAGGGATCCGCTGGATCTCGTCGAAGCACCAAGTCACCCGCTCTCCGCGTCGGAACTGCGGGAAGGACCGGTAATACTCGTCCAGGATGGCGCCCAGGTGCGCGGCTTCGAGGTCAGCCAGGCGTTCGTCCTCGAAGTTGAAGTACACGAGCCGTTCCCGCGACACTCCCTCCGCCAGTCTTGAAGCGAGACATTGGTGGAGGAAGGTTGTCTTCCCGGCCCGGCGCATCCCGATCACCGCCCGGACCTTTCCCTCCAGTGCTGCCGTACCTGCTTCCCGCGGAGTGAACTGAGGGAAGGGCAGCGAGATGGCGTCGCCCAGCTTTTGTCGGA
>Ga0172373_10004034_pt1 | contig 20928 bp, 17 predicted proteins | sample Lak10m_2_FD_114546 | JGI IMG/M metagenome (GOLD analysis project Ga0172373, IMG submission 114546) | Freshwater microbial communities from Kabuno Bay, South-Kivu, Congo - kab_092012_10m | ecosystem: Environmental > Aquatic > Freshwater > Lake | place: Democratic Republic of the Congo...
ATAGGTACCAGGAGGCGCAGGGAAGTAACCAAATGTCATATACCCACTATCAACAACAAGCAGATTGTCGGAAGTACCGCCACCAACATTAGGAAAAGGTGGATTGTAGCTTGAATTAAAATAGACGTATTGCCCAAACAGACATTCTGGTAATACACATAACATAACTACTATTAATCTCATTATTCTTAATTCTAAAAGCAAAAAAAATATTCGTTAAAACTAATATAGGCAATTTCAAGAACCATATTTCTCCCACCGGGATTTGTCCCACCGGGATTGATCCTGTAAGGATTGATCCACATAGTGGATTTGTCCCAACGGGATTTGTCCCAAAGGGATTTGTCCCTCCGGGATTTCTCCCACCGGGATTGATCCTGTAAGGATTGATCCACATAGTGGATTTGTCCCAACGGGATTCCTCCCATCGGGATTGATCCTGTAAGGATTGATCCACATAGTGGATTGATCCCTCCGGGATTGATCCTAAAAGGATTGATCCACGCAGTGGATTGATCCCTCCGGGATTTGTCCCTCCTGGATTGGTCCTGAAAGAATAACTCCCTTATCTTTGCCCCCAATGAATCTGGTAATTGTTCCAACATACAACGAACGAGAAAATATCGTAGAGATGATGCACGCCGTGCTTGATCAGCCTCACGACTTTCACTTGTTGATTGTGGACGATGGTTCACCAGACGGAACAGCCCAATTGGTCAAAGACCACATGCCCGAGTTCAATAACCGCCTTCATCTGCTTGAACGAAGCGGTAAACTTGGACTAGGAACCGCCTATATCGCCGGCTTCAAATGGGGACTCGAACGGAATTACGAATACATCTTTGAAATGGATTGCGATTTCTCGCACAATCCAAAAGACCTGATTCGCCTGCTTGATGCTTGTCAAAAAAACCAAGGCGTTGCCGTTGGCTCGCGCTACGTGAAAGGCGGTGGCGCACAAGATTGGCCCCTCAACCGCAAAATTATCAGCCGCGGCGGAAGCCTTTACGTTAACACCATCCTCTGGCTTGGCGTTCGCGATAGCACCGCCGGATTCGTTTGCTACAACCACCAAGTTCTACGTAAAATAAACCTCGACGGTATTCAATTCGTTGGCTATGCCTTTCAAATTGAAATGAAATACAAGGCCAAAAAGGCGGGATTTAAAATTACCGAAGTGCCTATCATCTTCGCAGACCGCGTAAAAGGAACAAGCAAAATGTCTCTCGGCATTTTTCACGAAGCCTTCTTTGGCGTGCTGAAAATGCGATTTCAACAAAAATAATTTCTTATGATTCTCATTAAAAACGCAACCGTAGTGAACGAAGGAACACAAACGGTAAATGACGTGTGGATTGACGGTGCCTTTATTAAACACATCGTTCCTGTTCATTCCATCGATCACAACAACGCAAGTGAAATCATTGATGCAACCGGACTGCATTTGGTACCCGGGCTAATTGACGACCAGGTACATTTCCGTGAACCCGGACTTACACACAAAGGCGACCTCACCACCGAATCGGCTGCTGCAGCAGCAGGTGGAGTAACTTCCTTCATGGAAATGCCAAACACCAATCCAAGCGCTACCACCTTCGAATTACTTTATCAAAAATTCCAACGCGCTGAAGAAGTATCTACCGTCAACTACAACTTCTTCATGGGCGCTACACCCACCAACGCTGACGAATTAGCCCATGTAAACACCAACGAGATATGCGGAGTGAAAATTTTCATGGGATCATCAACAGGCAATCTGCTGGTTGAACAACGTGATGCCCTCGAAACTATCTTCTCGAAAGTAAAAGTCCTCATCGCTACCCACTGCGAAGACGACCACATCATTAAGCAAAACTTAGAAGCGCTGCAAGCCACCGGAAAAACACTTACCGCTGCCGACCATCCTGTCATTCGCAATGCAGAAGGCTGCTACAAATCGTCTTCACTTGCTGTAGAACTGGCCAAGAAACACGATGCGCGTCTGCACATCTTACACATCAGCACAGCCAAAGAATTAGAGTTGTTCACCAATCAAATTCCATTAAAAGAAAAACGCATCACCGCCGAAGCATGCATTCACCACTTGTGGTTTACCGATGCCGACTATGCTGAAAAAGGAAATTACATCAAATGGAATCCGTCGGTAAAATACGCCAACGACCGAATGAACATTCGGGAAGCGGTGAACGACGGAAGAATTGACGTGATTGCAACCGACCACGCCCCTCATACCATTGAAGAAAAAGCCCAAGAATATACCAAAGCTCCGAGCGGTGGACCGTTGGTTCAGCATAGCTTACAAGCCTTGATAGATCTGCACAAACAAGGCGTTTTCACTTTAGAAAAAGTGGTAGAAAAAGCATCTCATGCGGTAGCCGATTTGTTTCAAATTGATCGTCGCGGATATATTCGAGAAAACTACTACGCCGATTTGGTTCTGGTTGATTTGAATAAACCATACACCGTTACGAAAGAAAATCTCTTGTACAAATGCGGATGGTCGCCTTTCGAAAACCACACTTTTGCCTCAAGCGTAGTAACTACGTTTTGTAACGGGGTTGCGGTTTATGAGAATGGCAAATTAACTGGCAACAAGTCCGGAATGGCGTTGCGATTTAATCGTTAAAATCAACCATAGTAGCGCACTGGGCACGGCTTTCAATACATAAGGATTCACAAACTCTTTGCGCACAAAAGCGGGTACTAAATCGGTTGGTGCAAGACTGGTTATTGCAATTCCTATGAGTAGTGCAATTCGCCAACTAGTAGAAAGGGGAAATGAAACATAGCACAAGGCCATACCAACAACTGCAATAATAAAGGTAGGAGATTCGGCTTTATGGTTAAAGATAACCATCCAAAGTAACAAAGATGCCAATGCATTCATTCGAAAAACCTCATTGCTGTAGGATTTCCATCTAGTAAATGGAAGCAACAACAAAACACAACCTATTGCCAGCACCACTAGTTTTTCAATTTCTATCGAGAACCAGGCATGAATAATTCCCATCACCGAGAGGCCGTATGAGGCATCGTGATCTGATTTTAACATCCGCAAAAACTCATCGAACAAGAACAAGTTGTGCTGCCATCCTACAATCACCAAAGGCAGAGCTATGGCTAGTATAGTCCACATCGTGGCAAACAATGCAGCTTTCCATTTTTTCGGATAGAAAAGAAAAAGCAAAAAAGCAATTCCACCATACAATTTTATAAAAACGGAAAGCACCACCATTACTGTTGCCCATCCTGTTTTGCCTTTTTCTGCGAATGAAAACGCATAGAGAATGAGACCTACCAAGAGCGCGTTGGATTGTGCATTCTGCAGGCTAGTAACCAATTCAAGAAGCACCAATAAACCAATAGTAAATTTTTGATTGAGAGTTAATCGAGGCAAGGCATAGATTCCCCCGAACAACACGAGCACATTTAAGAGGTTCCATAAAAACAACCCCAGTCCGTCTGGCATCCAATAAAAAACCCCCATAGTCATTGCAAATAGGGGGGTGTATTTGAATAAGTCCCAATGCTCGGCAGGATAGGCCGTATAGAGGTTCTTTCCTTCTAAAAGATGTACAAAACTCTGCTTAAAAATGAGGTAATTGTTGTAGTGGGTGTAGTGAATACCACTGGTATCAAAATCTCGAGGTCCGCGCATTATCAATTGCGCAGTAATGCCTAAAGCCACAATCACAAATAAAAAATAAATCCATTGCTTCTTCGTAATGGTCTTCAGCATAGCTAATTATTTCGTGAAAGATAGAAATAATCGCAGCTTAATTTTTTACTTCTGATTGATTTGGAGGAGAACTTTTTAAGAAACTACCAAAGAATAAATAACCTAACAACCCTCCGTAAGGAATAGCGATGTACCAATTGCCAGCAATAAAGCACGAACCTGATTTACATCCTACAAAATAATAATAGGCCCATCCGGCTACAGCACCAATGGCTGTGGCAATCATCGATTTTTTCGTCATAAAGAAAATTTACTTTTCCTTTTCAGTAGTGTCCATTCCAAGTGGAACATACAACGGACAAAAACTTACTAAACTAGTTAGAAGAAACACCACGCCCAAGGCCAACATGGTCATACCCATGGCACCTTCTACTTTGTGAGTGAAATACAATACACCGAAAACGATCGCAACGATTACACGTAATGCACGATCTAATTTGCCCATGTTCTTTTTCATAGTTAAGATTTTTAGCTAAGGTATAGGATGAAGGTAGCGAGAAATGTAACCTGAGTTACATCATCCCCTAACAAATAACCACGACACGCCTTTCCAAATCCCAACAAACGCATATCCCAACACACCCAACTTGGCCTTCTGTGTCACATTAACTGTAATGGTAGAATAGCGCACGTCGTGTTCCATTTTGTTGATTTGCCCGCGCAATTGATCTATCTCGGTATTGAGGCGTTCTAACTCTTTTTCCACTAGCAACGCCGCTTGCACATTCTCTGCCTTGGCCAATAATTCAAGGTAACGCAGTCGTGCTTTTTCGGCATTCTCTAATCTAATTTGTGTATCACTGTAACGGTCTGATACATCTTCGGTGTAAATACTCTTATAATCGAGTTTACCTAGCTTCGAAATTCGCGCAATGGTAGCATCTAGTTTCGGAGAATCGACACGAATAACAATGCGTGAATTGGATTTGCTGACTACATAGCCTCCTTGTTCAACAGCCAATGCGGCAATGGTCTTCACCGTAGTATCGGCGTTCTTCACAATGACTCCCAAGCTAGCTGTATAAACAAGCATCTCTGATTTGAACTGCGACTTTCCAAAGCTGTCAGCGCTTGATTCAGAAAAATTCGTGCGACTTTCGAGCATATCAGCTCCCGTATTGGCATAGGTTCCATTTCCTTTATCGTATTCAACATCGTACGCATAGGCTGCAGATTTTTCATAAGCGCATGAACTGAGCGCAAGAGATATTCCTAAAACAACCAGGCTAAGACTAAAGAATGAGGGCTTTTTCATGTTTTGTGTTAGTTTTGTAGGGTTCATAAAACAAAGGAATGAAAGATTTATTATCGCAGTACGAAAATAAGCGACCAGAGGTCGTTTTCGAGTGGAAAGATCCGTTTACCGAAGCAGAAGGATGGGTAGTTATTAATTCTTTACGCGGAGGAGCAGCAGGTGGCGGAACTCGTATGCGCGTTGGGCTAGATAAACACGAAGTGGTTTCATTAGCGAAAACCATGGAAATCAAATTCACCGTTAGTGGACCACAAATCGGTGGTGCAAAAAGCGGTATCAACTTCAACCCACAAGATCCTCGCAAGAAAGAAGTATTGCAACGCTGGTATGCCGCGGTAACTCCTTTGTTGAAACACTACTACGGAACTGGCGGTGACTTGAACGTCGATGAAATTCACGAGGTTATTCCCATCACCGAAGATTGCGGTGTATGGCATCCGCAAGAAGGTGTTTTCAATGGGCACTATATGCCAACTGAAGCGCAGAAAGTGCGACGCATTGGCAATTTGCGCAGTGGGGTATTGAGTATCATTCAAGATCCGTTTTTCTCACCAGACCTAGATAAAAAATACAAAGTGGCCGATATGATTACCGGTTACGGGGTTGTGGAAAGTGTTCGTCACTTCTACGACATTTGGAAAGATGAGAAATCACTAGCAGGTAAAAAAGTAATAGTTCAAGGTTGGGGAAATGTAGGTGCAGCGGCAGCCTATTACATCAGCCAAGCCGGTGCTTCTGTTGTTGGAATTATTGATAGAAACGGCGGACTCATCAATGAAAACGGATTTTCATTTGAAGAAATTAAAAATCTATTCTTAAACCGCGAAGGCAACACCTTGGTTGCACCAAACATGCTTTCATCAGAAGAAATGAATGCAAAAGTGTGGGACTTAAAAGCAGATATTTTCTTGCCATGTGCCGCTTCGCGTTTGGTTACACAAGATCAAACCGACCGCATGCATGCAGCAGGCGTTTCAGTAATTGCCTGTGGTGCTAACGTACCGTTTGCTGACCCACAAATTTTCTACGGCCCTATCGCTGAGAAAGCCGATGAGCGTTTCAGCGTAGTGCCTGACTTCATTGCAAACTGCGGTATGGCGCGTGTATTTGCTTATCTCATGAGTGATGCCGAAGTAGATCTTTCCGACAAAGGAATATTCTCTGATACTTCAGATGTGATTCGTCAAGCCATGAAAAACATCTATCAAAGCGGTAGAGATACCCAACACATTACCAAACGTGGATTTGAAATCGCGTTGAAAAAACTTATTTAATATGCTGTTTTTACAAAGTATTCCGGAAGGAGCAACCATGAGCAAGTCCATTGATTTAGTTGACTTGTTCTTCAAAGGGGGCTGGGTAATGTATCCGCTTTTGCTTCTTTCTATTGTGGTGTTTATTGTTGTAGTTGACCGTTTGCGATACTACAGCAAACAAGGCATGAAGAGCACACAATCGTTCGATAATTTCGTTGCACTCATGAAAGCAGGTAAACGCCAGGAAGCTTTGAATCTTTGTGAAAAAGAAAACGCCGCTTGGTCGCGCATTTTTCAATTCGCTACACTCACCGACATCAGTGACGATGAACGTGAAACTTTAATGGAAAGCGCTGCAAACGTAGAAGTGAATGAAATGGAAAAACGTCTGAACGTTCTTTCTATCGTAGCTGGTGTGGCTCCATTGCTTGGCTTCATTGGTACCATTGCAGGGGTAATTACTATTTTCTTCGACATCTCCATGACCGCCGACATTAGTATTGGAACCATCTCAGAAGGATTGTATCAGAAAATGGTTTCTTCAGCAGGCGGATTGGTAGTCGGAATTCTTGCCTTCGTATTCTATCACGCCTTGCGCAGCAGCGTAGATAAATTCGCAGCACAAATGGAAGAGTTTGCTTTACAACTAAAAGTTAGCTTACTTACCAAGTAATGAAAATTAAACGCAGACACAAAGAAGGCGCTGTCGTGAGTACCCACTCATTGAACGACATCATGTTCTTCTTGCTTTTATTTTTCCTTATCCTTTCTACTCTCGCCAATCCGAATGTAATTAAAGTGCTTCTTCCTCAAGCCGGAGAAACACAACAGAAAGAATCGAAGAAATCGTTGCAATTGGCCATTGACGCCAATAAAAATTACTTCCTCGACGGTGCGCCAGTTTCTTTACAAGAGCTGAATAACCGTTTTGAAATCATTGCACGCGAGTTCCCAGAATCAACGTGTTCCATCTCAATAGATAGAAATTTAGCCGTTCAAGATTTAGTAGATGTTATGCAAGTAGGTGCTGCACATGATATTCGCATGTACCTGAAAACAGAACACGCCATTCAACCTACCCCATGATAGCAGGTATTCTCATTGTCTTTGTTTTAGCGTACGTCTTAATCGCTACCGAACATGCGGTAAAAATTGACAAAGCCGCATCGGCCTTGATAGGCGGCGTTCTTTGTTGGACATTACTCGTCTTCAGCGGAACATACGACGCACATCACATCGAAGAACTTCTAGGTGAACACGTCATTGAAATCGCTGGCATCCTTCTCTTTCTTATGGGTGCAATGACCATTGTGGAAATCGTAGACTCGCACAACGGATTCGAAATAATAACCAAACGCATCACCACAACAAACCAAGTAAAACTACTCTGGACTGTTGCGCTACTTTCATTTTTCTTATCTGCCGTACTCGACAATCTAACGACAGCCATAGTCATGGTTAGCCTCGTAAGAAAACTCGTGAGAGAGGAAAAAACCAGATGGTTCTTCGCAGGTATCATTGTCATAGCCGCCAATGCCGGTGGCGCCTGGAGCCCAATCGGAGACGTTACCACAACGATGCTCTGGATAGGCGGACAAATCACAACTGCAGGAATCATGTCCGAAATCTTCCTGCCCTCACTCGTTAGCTTACTCGTCCCACTCACCGTTCTCTCCTTCACACTCAAAGGCTCTTTCGAAAAGCCCGCCCGCACAGAACAAAGTGGAAAAGACATTAAATCGGGTCATCAAAACTTAGTTTTTGCTATTGGTATATTGGGACTCTTATTTGTCCCTGTATTCAAATCTCTCACACACCTGCCGCCGTTCATGGGTATTATGATTAGCCTTGGTGTCTTGTGGCTTACCACTGACCTTATGCACAGCGGACGCATTTTAGAAGAACGTTCGAAGTATTCTGTTTTAGGTGCGTTGCGAAAAATAGACATGCCCTCTGTTCTTTTCTTCCTGGGTATTCTGCTCGCTGTTGGTGCCTTGCAAGAGGCAGGATTGCTTCATGCACTCTCTGAATGGCTACTCAACACTTTGCATAATTCCTACGCTATTAACATTGCCATCGGTCTGCTTTCTGCCATCGTAGATAATGTTCCCTTAGTTGCTGCAAGTAAAAGCATGTACCCCATTGCCACTGAATCTGGACTAACCGAATGGACGGCCCAATTCGTTCAAGATGGTGCCTTCTGGCATTTCCTAGCCTACACAGCAGGAACCGGGGGAAGCATCCTTATCATAGGCTCTGCCGCCGGTGTCGCTGCTATGGGCTTAGAGAAAATGTCGTTCATGTGGTACATGAAGAAGATCTCGCTTTGGGCCTTACTTGGCTTCTTTAGCGGATGCATCACTTACATGCTTATTCACTAACGAACCACTTCCATTTTTGTAGTCAGAACGCGGTTATCACTCAACTGAGCTTTCACCAAGTATAATCCAGATTCCAATTCTACCCGAATATTCATTCGGTTAGTGAACGTGCCGTTGGTTTCGTACACTTTTCTTCCAGATAAATCATAGATGGAAACCTTCAAGAAATTCTCGCTGCTTACCAAATCAAAAGTTCCGTTGTTTCGGTTAGGTAATACGATTAATGCAAGGCTTCGCTCATTCTCTTTCACCGCATTAAAGCAACTTTCAAAGGCTACCAAGTGCGGCGAATAAATGTGCACTCCAAAATGAAACGATTCATCACTCAATGCCATATACGCCGAGTCGTTGCTTAAATTCATTCCAGCGTTAACAGCAAGATTCAACTCATCTTGGGTTAATCCTTTCCAGTAAAGCAACTCTTGCAATTCATCGCCTTCCAGGTTACACGTGTTTAAGCGGTCCATGATGTACAGTGCCATAGACGGATTGTTCAAGGTTCTAAACAACTGTGCTTTGCTTAGTTCAATCCAAAACTGCGAACGAAACGTTGAATCAGTTAACACCGAATCAGTCTGCGCATTTAATACATCAACATAGTACTGCGTAGTTACATCGAAGTTCAATCCATTTACACCCGCACGATTAAGCATAACCATTTCTTCAACGTTGTTTTTCATTTGCATCATTCCCCACTCTGAAAGCTTGCGCACCGCTGGATCCATACGATTTAAGGGTTGAACTAATATTTCGTGCAATGCTTTCAATGCGCCCTTATAATTGTAACTCGAGTCAACTAATTCGAACACCTTCGAAGCCGCCATAGACAAAGCCGAGTCTAAAGGCAACACACCAAATTCTGTTGTGCTTACCTGTGGTAAGTCAACCGTTTTACCTCTTGTGTGATGTGCCATGGATTTTCCTGGAGAAAGAATGGTGATGGAAGCTGGACAAGGAAATTCGTAATTCGAGTTGGGTGAAATTCCAATCGGACAAACCTGGCCATTGTTGCACAACGATGAAGTAAATAGCGATACGCCCATTCCTCCAGTTGCAGTAATTCCAAAATTATTTGCAGTTGTATTCAAGCTTGGTGCAACGCAATTCAATCCACACGAAATGGTTGCAATGTTTCCTATCATATTGTATTGACTGGCGTATGAAAACACATTGTATCCTTTCGAAAGCAGCGGCGTGCCTGAATGATAGAAATGAATATGCTCGGTGCTGTTAGAAAAATAATTATATCCACCTGCACTTGAACTAGACATATTCAACACGGTGCCCTTACCTAAAGTAACGGCTTGAGTGTGGTTCACAAACTGAGAACATCGCACATTCAATTTTCCTCCCTTCTTCTGAATTCCTATCCCGTTATTCGAGAAGGTGCATTGCTCAACTGTAACGTCCACTAACGAATTATCAGCATAAGCGTTGGATGCAAAAGCGAACGAGGTTTGATAAATCTTAGCAAGAGCTAGCAAAAACTCGGAAGACAAATCAGCATGATCGAAAACACTGTTGGCTATATTCATGTTGCCATAACTCACCACCGCATGACTATTGTCTAAAACAGAAACAGCGTTGAAATTTAATTTTCCCTTTAGCACGTGAACATTCACCTGACTAATCGAAGTATTGGTTGCTGATAATCCCGAGTAGCTTTGATCCCATTTCGCACCAGTATTTCCAGCAATAGCTAAAGAATACAACTGAGTAAAGACACTGCTATTCCATCGTGCAGATGCACCAAGAAGCATATTCATGCTCATGAGTTTTACCAATTGTCCGCCACCATCTACAATGACATGAGCGTTCGCTTCAAGCTGAATATTCGAAGAAGCACCACTTCCAGTAAGGACTAAGCTACCATAAGGTAATACATGAATAGAAGAGAGCTCGTCCTGAGCGAAGCGTATGCTTCCTGCATTAACAGTGAGTTCAGCATTAAACGAAGGTGCAACGGTTAGCACACCGCCTTCTAAAACTAATTCGGCACCGGTATCGTTGATAAACCAAGTTCCGTTGTTCCATTCAATACTTCCGCCGGTTTCCACAATACATCTTCCCTTCAACTCGAAACTTCCACCATTCAAATGCAAGGCACCGCCTGCTTCAATGCGTAAGGTTCCTTGCGGATAAACAACCAGAGATGATCCTGCCTCTAAATCAATCGCAGTTCCTGAAACAACTACCAATTCCGCTTGAACTTCACCTGTGGCAGTTCCTATTTGCAAGGTTGATCCATTCTGCATATCCAAAACAGTTTCCCCACAACCGCCAAACAATTCAATGCATACATGATCACCTGTATGCACTTCAGTGCCCCCGTCATTGTATGCATCTCCCAACTCACCGACAGATACCGTCATATTCGAAACAGCAGTACAAGCCAATTGCTTTACTCCGATAGGGCCGAAATTAAAATCCCACTGTTCGCTAATGGCATCTACCCATACCGAATTTCCGTTGTTGAATTCCATGCCCATTACTTCACGGACAATAAAACTCAAATTGTAAAAAGTCAATTTCGTGTGTGGCTCGTTACCACTGGTAGGTAAGATGTAATCGGCAAACGGAGTGTTGCCATCGTGCACATTTTGAAAAACAGTTCGATCAGTCATCGCTAATGCGCTGTACGTTGGAACGAAACAATGATGCGCCTTGTATTGGTCCTCGCCTATGTGATCGCAATTTCCTGTAAAATCAGCAGCTGCATTGAGAGACTCCACAAATTGCATAACCGAAGTCGAAAAGCCTCCGTTGGCATAATCTAACGATTTAGCGGTTGCTGAAAACAGCGGTGCACTGGACCACGAATACGCATCAATGCCCGTCCATGAAACATCTACTTGTGAGTATTTGTTATCAGAAATTACCCGACTGGTTCCGGTGTTTTCTACATAATCAGCTGAGCCTGGCAAAGGGTACATCAGACAACGAAACTCATCACCAGGAAGTAAATTGGTTACGTTGCAATGCACGTCCATCAATCGACTTCCTGCGGCATAATCCAATCCGATTTCCGCATCACCATTGGCAATAGCAATGTTTCTAGTTTGCTCAGGGAAGCCAATTTGATTAAGGTAATTCTGAAAATCGGTGTAAGCAGCAGGGTACTCGCGATTGCCTGAAAACCATTGGTAAATCAACAATTGCTGAGCAGCAGGACGCATCAATGCATTTGAAATAAAATCCTCTGCGGCTGCACTAAAATTCGAAAAGAAGGCAATAGAAGATTGCAATGACATGGGCACATAGGCTCCCAAATGAGGCGCATCTACACTGATGTATAAACGAGTACAATGAGTCTCATCATTCAACTCCATTTCGCGCAAAGCGATACGACTAATGATACCTCCCATAGAAGCACCGGCAACCACGTTGGGTTCATTACCCACTTTGTATTCGTTCATTAAACGAATGATTTGCTTAACAAGGGCCGCGTTTGCGTGAATGTCTGCCGCACCATCATAAAAATCGACTAACACAACATCATACCCGTGCTGATACATTTCTTCCAGCATGCCTGGTAAATCTTCAAGCATTTGATAGTCATCTCCATTTGCTTCACGCGTAAAATTCTCCCATCCGAAACTGCCGTTGCGGGTTTCACTGTGATCGCGACCAAAATCAATTCCTTCCACAAATAGAAAAGGTTTATCGAACACACCGTCTTCAGAAAGACGCACATACGCATTGCCCTTCATTTCTTGAAAATTATACATTGTGCTTACCTGATATGAGGTTCCGGGGTTCACGGGCCAAGGAGAATTGGAAATCAACAATTCCGATTTGCGCATGACGGGCAATTCAATTCCAGTCTCACGCATCTCTCCGTTCAACGAATAGCTAACCGCTATACGAATACTTGTTTCTGTATCACCAATGTTTACAGTGAGAGAAGAAGCGTAGTTGGTCCAACCGTTGTTATTGACTTTCACCGACAAGACGGGCAATTCACCCCATACCGAATGAACATTCGGCTGGATGTGAAGGTTATAATTTCCTGCGGTTAAACTATCGGCTTGCGACAGCATAAAAGAACACTCTTGAATAGAAGCGGTTGATTCGTTAGTAAACGAAGTGTTCCAAACAGAAAGCTCAATGCTGTTCATGGCAGCGTGCTGACCTCGGTATTGCTGATAATCAGGAAACACCTCATGCAAGGAATCAAGTTTACAAAACTTATGAAAAGCCTCAACACTCAGTTGCGATGAGGTATAAACCAATCCGCCTGGTGAAGACAAATGACTTGAAAAAGGGGCACTAGGTAGGCTAGGCAAAGTGTTGGTTTGCGCCGTAGCGACAAGGGTAATCATACCCAATAAAAGGAAAAATATTTTTTTCATAACAGTTTTTCTAAATGGTTAGTAGGAATAGATATAATTCGTAGAGCCCCCGCCTGTCATAGGATCTAGGGTTACCCACTCTGTGGTTTGACATCCGTTGGTTAACGTGGTTCGAATTTCCACAACCGAAGGCAAGTGCGCCTTCAACTCTAACTTATCAATGGAATGCGTAGTGGTTAAATTCACGTGTTGCGGATAATTTCTGAATCCGGCATTCACCACAAATTCTACATGATCAATAGCGTTGTTAATCGCAGGATCGTCCATTAGTTGAACGAACGCTGTGCTGCGACACGGGACGTATAACTTAAAAGGAGAAGATGCCACAGAGAACAAGTGGCTGGTAATACCCAGCTCGGAATATTGCCAAGGTTCATTGGAAAGAACCAGCCCTTCGTCGAAGGTTGAATTCCTGGGGACAGTAAAGACACCCTGCTCGTCACTTACGTTCAGCGATACAGGGTCATATTGAACAGCAGAGCCGAATCCGGAAATCTCATACCATTGCACACGCGCATAGGGTATGGGAACATCGGAATCGGCTTCAAACACCTGGCAAGTCAGCTCAGGTATCTCATTGTTTTTTTTGCATGCGCCTAGCGCAACAAAAACAGAACAGAATAAAAGTATTTTTTTCATAGCTATATGTTTTGCCAAAGTTTTCTGAATAGCTCTTCAGAGTCTTATGCGCAAAACACATAGCTTATATGCAGTTTATTCGTTGTAGAACTTGGTTGAATTAATACGGGTAGTTCAATAGAAATTGCTCACCCGACGAAAGAACAGGAACATCTATCGTGTCATAAACTATACTTCCATCGGCATAATGCGCTGTGGTTGTAAGTTGAGATGGATGATAAGATTTAACATTAAGACTATCGCCAGTTTCTCCAATGGAGACAATGGTATGATCATACGGCGAAAAAAACGGATTAGTGGTGGTAAAACCTACCGATGTTGGAGGAGCTGAATTAATATTTGGGTCGTCATACAAAGAAAGGAACACAGTCGAAAAGCACGAAATATAGAAGGTCATGCTCTCTGCGTTGGAATTGAAATTCACTTCATTCCATCCCGTTGTTCCATATTGCCCAGGCGCTGAGGCAACGGCAACTCCTAAATCACATTTCAAATCACTGGAAACCGTAAAATAACCATTGGCATCTGCTGTGTAACTCTGAACCAATTCATACGGATTGAAGATCATAAATATTTGCTTATAAAAATTCACCTTACCATATGGAACAGGAAGGTTCGAATCCAATTCGTAAATGCGACAAGTGATGTTGTGCGGACATGGTTCCTCAATCTTTCTACAAGAAACAAAAGCGACTAATGTTAGGGAAAAGAAAATCAGTTTTTTCATATCTAAATTTTTTGTTAAAAATAATTTGGACAAGGAGAAAATGAAAAGACTTGTTATGCGTTACAAATTACTGTAAATCAAGCCCGTAACGATCAGCAAACGACTGCTGTGCGTTCTCGAAATCCTGCTGAACAAAGGTTGATTCATTCTGAACAAACATGCGTAACACCTTGCAGCTATCGGTGATGGCAAAAGAAATTTCAGCCGATGGAAGTAAATGAAACGCGCGAAGGGTGTTGTATTCGTTATTCATTAATTTATCATACACCTGTAAGACACGCTTAGCGGGATTAACCAACAAGGTATCTCCTTGGTAATCGCCCATGTCATTCAATCGCTCTAAATTGGTTTGTAGATGCTTCTTCGCGTCATCGTAACTCGCTTGAATATCTTTTTGATTGACCAAGGACGATTCAAATTTCTCTACTGATAGGCTTGCGTCGGTAACCGCATCTACGACTTGGTTGTTGTAATCGCGCGCTTTTTCTTCAGGCGATGCACAGCCTAAGAACAGACTTACACACGCAGTGTAAAAAAGGATATAAAGAAAATTCGCACCCATTACAGGTGCGAATTTAAGAGAGAATAAACAAACGCCAATCTATTCTTTCTCTCAGAAAAAAATCTGGTATTGAAGGGTTACGCAGTTCATTCGCTTGTCGCTTTGAACTGTTCCATTATCCAATTTATACGTTGGACGATTCTGAAGGTCCAAAGTAAATTTCGCTTTGTGTCCTAAAACAAAATAATTCACACCGGCATTGTAGGTGTTAGTCATTAAGCCTCCTAAGCGATCAAATTTAGCCAATGTTGCAGAAGCATAAGGCATAACGCGAGCACCATTTTTCAATGCATTCTTGCTAAGTAAATATCCCAACTGTGCATAGACAGATTGACCTGTTCCAAACATAGGTAACGCATTACCATAAACGGGGCCTTGTCCTGTGATGGCTGTTCCAGCCGCTAAATTACTTCCGTTCGCTACATTCATAATACCGTTGTAGCGCAAGTAATTCGTTCCGTAATTGGTGTTGAAATAACCCACATACGCACTTACTGCGGTCTCTTTCTCTTTGTTAACGGGCATGTCTAAGAAGCTTTCCAACGCAAACAATTTCATGTCTTGAAACTCTGTTCCATTCGACGTTCCCATCCACATCGCATTCTTTTGGTAAATGGCTCCGGCAGCGATATTGAAAACCTTTTTCTTTCCTAAATAAGTTCCGGTCATGTATGGAGTTTGATTCTGCTCATGATCGAAGAACTGATAAATCAAATACCCTTGTTGTTGTAAATGATGTCCCACTGAACTAAATGTTGCGTAAGTATTCGACTCTGGCGATGTAGCAACAGGTGTAGAACCATTCGAAGTAACTGGAAATGGATCACTCAACACCAAACGGTAATCGAACTTACCCACTTGTCCGCGCGCATACACACTTAACTTTCTCGAGAACTGGTCTGTCTGATCTACAGTGGCCTGCGCAAAGACTGGCACATCTAAAGTCATGATAGATCCAATCGACGGCTGACTGAATCGCGATAATCCATTCGCAATAGTTAATCCGCCACCTAATCGCAATTGATTGCCTTTCGACACTTTGTAATCACATAAGGCGTCATGAAAGAACGGAGCCAATTTTCTGTTTCCGCCAATGGCGTACTGCGAATTGAAATTATTCTGACCGAACTGAAAATACACAAAAACCTTATCGTTGATTTGTCCGAAAACCTGCATGCGTGTTCTTCTCAGACCAATATCAAACGTGTTTGCTTGTGCTTGTGATTCTACTGTTGTACCCGGATTGTTTTGGTTGTAACGCAACCAGGTTTGATTTAAAAAGGTGACTTGAAAATAATGTGTTCCGTCGTTATTCAAATTGAACTTCAACGCTTCTTTATCTTTCTCCACCGGTGCTTGTTGTGCGTAGCTCATTGCCGACAAGGCCAACAAAGCCAAGCCTAAAATTAGTTTCTTCATACGAATCAGTTTTATGAAGTGCGATCTGCCACTTCGTGATTGTGTTTGTAATGAGGTCCCATGAAGATTCTTGAATAGATGCGTACCAAAGCCAATCCATCAATAATCAAGCTCATGGAAACAATAAGTGAAAGAACGATTTGGTCTTCGTGAATGTGCGAGAAGATTAAGTCTTCTCCAATAAACGTTGGCGTAATAGGGAATCCCGAAACCGCCAATGCACACAACAAAAACACAAATCCAAGTCGGGCATAGGTATAGCCCATCCCGTAGAAATTATTCAATGCCAACACACCTCCCTCGCGCTTGCGAATGGTGTTAAGCACCGCATAACCAATTATCATAGCCACCACCACACCACTGAGATAAATGATGTTGTGCGACAATTCATAACTCTCGTTAAAGGTCACAGCCATAGCCACCCAGAAGTGATTGCTACAAACTAATATCCAACTGCGCAACGCATTTTGTCTTTCGGTGAATGCCACAAATACGGACACCAATCCTATAAGACCTACTGCTACAGAAAAGATATGCTTGGCTTCATCGGAAAGCTGTCCGCGTAGCGTAAACGCCACCATTGCACTTATACCGAATAGAACAGAAGTGCCTACGATAAGTGCTTGGCTCTTCACTGGAATGCGCTTTCCAATCCATTTCATCGGATTCCACAGATATTTATACAAGAACATATTGATCGAATATTCGCGGGTACCTATAACGTACAGCGTGTATTCCATGCGTTTTGGGAAGCGACGTTCAACGGTTTTCTTGTGTGGTGAGAAATGATAGAACATGTCTTTCATCATGTACGTAACCACCGAAGGCGAGGTAAGCAATTGATATGAACGAAGGAAAGCGTTTCCTGCAATGTGTATCAAGGCTAGGTCGGTCCAACCCATTGCAATTTCACAAAAAATGATTCCTATTTGTGCAATAGATGAATAAGCAATTTGTGATTTCACAGAGGTCTGCACCCGCGCAATTCCTGTTGCCACAAAACAGGTGATGCCACCTAACAAAATGACCAAGATTTTCACCAACATAATGTCATTCCAGATCATATGTGTGCGAATTAATATAAACGCACCCATATGAACGGAAAGTGAACCGTAGAAGATTGCACTACTCGGAGTAGGGCCTTCCATGGCGCGTGGCAACCAAGAACTGAATGGAAGTTGACCGGATTTTGCTGCGGCCGCCACAATAATGAAAATCGAAAGAATAATAGCTGCTCCGCTGTGTTCGTGTAGAAGCATTTGCAAGTGTTCGCTGTTCCACATCTCAAACGTGGTGTTCTCATGAAACAGGTGATGGCTTAACCACATGGCCAGAATAATTCCAATATCACCTAAGCGATAAATTGAAAAAACTTTCAGCGCATTTTTAACTGGCAAATAGCGGTCGCGGTAAAAGGCAATCAGTAAGAACGAAGAAATTCCCAATACTTCCCATCCAGTAAACAAGGTCTCTAGGTTTCCAGAGAAAATGACCATGTTAAATCCGAAGAAAAATAACAGCAGTGTATTGAAGAATCGCTTGTAACCCTTTTCGCGGTGCAAGTAGTAGCGGCTGTAAACAGAAACCAACGAGGTCAGGAAAGACCCCAACAATAAAAAGGTTGCTGTTGTTTTGTCGAAATACAAATCAATGTAGAACAAATAACCATCGGTCTTATACAACACCCATTCTTTGTAGTTTAAGGTTGGAAACCCGTGGAACATCCACACTCCCACAAAAACAATTGCTGCAGTCAAATGCACCAATACCGAGGTAAAGGTTCCCCATGAAATAATCTTTTCTTGGTTCCGTGACGGTAGCAAGCTAAGTACATAACTCACTAGCGGAATCCACAGAAAAAACTGCAATAAAAATTGAAGACTAGTTTCCATGTTGATGAGCTAATAAGTGTACAGGAATATTTTCAGTATGCTTCTCTACCAATTCCTCCATGCTTTCGGCAATGGGAAGTGACGTGGTAGAAGTAGAATAGGGAACAAATTGTTCGTTTTCGAAAACGTGCAATTCAGCGGTGATTGGATCAAGACTTACCAAGTGAATCCAGTCGTTCTTAAACCACTCGTAAGTAAATTCTTCCGTGCGAATGGTCTTCAACAACACGTCTGGCTTGGCTTCCACCACAAGTAACAACCGAACAGGATCGTGAACTTCAATCATCTGACTTGGAAGGCCGGGACGCAAATCACCGTCAACCCCATTCGCCACACCAATCAACCCCATAACGTTGTGAGGTAATTTGGTCCCTGCTCCCAATTTGTAATTATCGGTTCTTGAAAAGAAATACTCGAGGTTAATTCCTCCGCACACCGGCGCTGCGGCTTTCAAAATACCATATAAATATTTTCCTTCCGGATCTGTTGTTGCGTCATACGAATTCAAAAACGCACGACGATCTAAAAACAAATGCTTCGTCAAATTTCTTCTGCCCACAATACACAAGGCATTGGTGGCGTGATTCAATTCTGGACGTGGTTCGAAAATAGAAACCGAACGACGCATAACACGCTTGTGAATGTCCCAAGGTGTTAACGTGGTATTAATGGTTTCAAATCTTCTTGAACGCTCTTTTGCATTTAAGTCAGACGCTTTGCGGAAAGTCCATTTATTGTCTTGGTGAATTTTCGCGTTGGCTTCATTCAAAATTCCACCATCGTAAAAAACGGTCTGATCGCGGGTCGTATCACGTAAACCACCAATAAACTGGGTACTTTCCGGAATATCAATTCCGCGTTTGCGCAATTCTTCACGCACCTTCGGATTGTTAGCCATGTTACAAAACACACGCGCGTTAGCAGAGCCCGCACGACCTGAACACGCACCGCAATCGTATGCCGCGTAATGCGGATTATTCACGCTACTTGCACCATGACCTACAAAATAAATCAACGGAGCAAAATCGCGAATCAATCCAATCGTACGCAACGAGCCTTCCACACGATTCGTCATTTCTTCAATGGTAAAACCTACTTGCAAATCACCGTCGAACTCATGATTGTGTTCAATGGTCAATTGCGATTCTTTTTCCATGTGACGGAACGAAAGCGAAGTGGCCGGCGAAATACCTGGACGGAAAATATTCAACATTAATTTCAACGCAGACCAAAATCCGAGGAAGATAGAAAAAATCCATCCCATCACATTGTGGTGCGAATTTTTGCTGAAATGCGCTTCCTTCTGGGTTTTTCGCGAAGCCGATTCTTCACGTATCAAGTATTTCGGAGTAACTGGCGCTGGACACACCTTTTCGTGGAACTTTCCACCTTGAGGTTGAAAGTAAAATTCCACTCCAAAGAAACCAGGCATTACTAACGTTTCGCAATTCGGATCTAGAAGTTCTAAATAGCGACGAATAGATCCTTCGCGGTCATCGATACAAAAAACAGCTTGAAACGTGCGTGTGTTGTAGGTTTTCGGTTCTGGCTTGCGTTGTTGCAACCCATACAATACCGTGTCATAAAACGTCCACTCATACGCTTCTTGCCAAATGCGTTGCGCATCATCAACATCTAAGCGAGGTGATTTGTCGAAATAGCCCAAGCTCTCTTCCTCAACCACATCACCAAGCGGCTTGAATTTGTCGCCCATGTGATTGTACGCCGCATCAAGTTCCATGATCAATTCCAAGTGAATGAAATCGCGCAGGGTGATTTCTCTTCCATCAAGCAAACTACTTGGTTGCTGTTCCACTGTTGCAATCATTCCTGACCAACCTTGGTGCGCAAACGACATATCGAACAAATACGCTTCGTACAAATCTTCGCGCTGGCCAATAAGAAGCCCGAGTAAATCTTTAATTGTTAGACTTTCATTCAGGATAAGTTCTTTCCCTTTTTCAGAACGGAAAAGACTTACAGCAGAATGTCTTTCTAAATCGCGCACCACGTTTAACAGGCCTTTCTCTTTAGAAGGAAATGCCCAAACTGAAATACCCTGATCTAAATAATTGCATACCACACGAAAAAGAATGTGATGCACCAACGCATCAATATCATAGTGGTAATGCTTCTTCCAATACTTTCTAACCGCACCTACACGCGAGGTTAGATCTACTTCCAACTTCTCAGTCAAAAGCTTTGTTTTCCACTCACTAATGCTTCCTTCACCATGAAACCTTGCTATGGCCTCGTCCAATTGCTTCTCACTAATCTGTCCCTCTTTGTACATAGCCTTGAACTCGGCCGGGGTAAGCAAGGTTTTATATCCGAATAACAACTTCGCAAAACGTACGCCCTCAAAAAATGAGTCGTGTTGAAATGCGTGCAACGTATTGTGGTGAACGAAATCTTTTAACGGTGCCTGAGCTGGCAAATAGTGCGCAAGCTCGTGCAACACGTGCTCTTCATTAAATGAATGAGCAACGCCCTTCAAGTTTTCCATACCTTATTTCTTTTTACGACCCGCCAATTCATGCTGTGAAAAGGTGGTGTGATTTTCTAGTCCTTCAACAAGTACAGTTGTAAGCACCCCTTTCTTCAAACAGTTTAAAAGTACACATTATTTGATTTAGTTAAATACTTCTTTGGACTTTTTCCATTTAAAGATTGATGTGGATACTCGTTGTTGTAGTTTTCAATAAA
>Ga0172373_10004039_pt1 | contig 20916 bp, 24 predicted proteins | sample Lak10m_2_FD_114546 | JGI IMG/M metagenome (GOLD analysis project Ga0172373, IMG submission 114546) | Freshwater microbial communities from Kabuno Bay, South-Kivu, Congo - kab_092012_10m | ecosystem: Environmental > Aquatic > Freshwater > Lake | place: Democratic Republic of the Congo...
TTCCAGAGTTGGTTGGATAAAAATGATATAGAATGGATCAAGATTCAAAAAGGAAAACCACAGCAAAATGCAATCGTTGAACGATTCAATCGAACTTATCGTGAAGACATTCTTGATGCAAACTTGTTCTTTTCACTACATCATGTTTACGAGGTAACAAAACCATGGAATGAGGATTACAATGAAGAGCGACCTCATGAAGCCTTGAACTTGGCTGTAAACTTCCTTCTGGTGTTTTTCATGACAGGTAATTTAAACATTATTTGTACTTAAATTTCTGCCCTAATATTGGGGAGCATTACAGCGTAATACTTAACGGATTTTCATTAAATTAGATTGAGTCACCTCATGCACATTGAAAACTAAATTTCACCCATTGAGATTCACTTCATTAAAACCATGAAAATCCAAAAAATAGAACTCTTTCCATCGCCAATTAAACTGAAAGACCCATTTATAATTTCTCTCGGGAAATATGATTATGCGCAGAATGTTATTGTGCGCATTCATACTACGGCAGGACTTATTGGTACAGGTGAATGTAGCCCTTTCCCCGCTATTCATGGCGAACACCTCGATACATGCTTATCCGTCGGAAAACTCATCGCAAAAGCATTGATTAATATGGATCCTATTGACATCAAGGCCTGTGTTGAACTCATGGACTTCTTAATCTACAACAACACTTGTATCAAAAGTGCTTTTGATATGGCTTTGTATGATATTGCTGCCCAAGCCTGCAATGTTCCACTGTATCGTTACTTGGCAGGTGAAAATGACAAACAACTCTTCACTGATTATACCGTTAGCTTAAATGAACCCAACAAAATGGCTGACGATGCATTAAAGATAAAACAGGCTGGATTCCAAGTCATCAAAGTCAAACTTGGCGGATCAAAATCGACAGATATTGAGCGCATACGTTGCATTCGCGAAAAAGTAGGCTATGCTATTCCTATTCGTATTGATGCGAATCAAGGTTGGACCCCAACAGATGCTATAGACATATTAGCTGAACTTGCCGCATTCAATATTCAACATTGTGAGGAACCAATTTCTCGGAAATTATTCATGCAACTTCCTGAAATTTCCAAACGAAGCAAAATTCCGATTATGGCTGATGAATCTTGCTGTGATGTGTTTGACGCTCAACGTCTGATAGCGCTCAACGCGTGCCATTTGTTTAATATCAAGTTGAGTAAATCGGGTGGAATATTTCATGCGTTAAAGGTTATACAACTCGCAGAAAAAGAACAAATCAACATGCAGCTTGGTGGATTTTTAGAATCACGTTTGGGATTTACAGCAGCGGCCCACCTCGCACTGACCAGTAAAAACATTCAATTTTATGACTTCGACACACCCCTTATGTTTGAAGAAGACCCAGTAATTGGTGGAATCGCCTACGACGGTAAAGGTAAAATTCAAGTTCCTGAAACGGTTGGGCTCGGCGCAACATTTGATCACCAATACCTGAACAAACTGAAAAAGATTGAAATTAATCAGTAATTGGAGTATACGCCCGACGATATACTAAAAATGCATAACAAACACGCCGACTGAAGGCAAGTCAGTATTATTTTGTTTACATTAATCGAAATTTTTCATCTATGACTGGTTCCACTATAACGCTGCATCGTATTCTTACCGCACCACCAGAAAAAGTATATCGTGCTTTTACCGAACCTGATGCTTGGGCGTCTTGGTTGCCGCCTAATGGATTTACGTGTCAAGTAATTCACCACGATTTCCGCGTCGGCGGAACGTATAAAATGTCATTTACCAATTTTAGTACGGGCAACAGCCATTCATTTGGGGGAGATTATTTGGAAATTATACCTCAAGAACTGATCAAGTATACAGATAAATTTGACGACCCGAATTTACCTGGACAAATGATCACAACCATCGTGCTTAAAAAAGTCCTTTGCGGAACAGAGTTGGTTGCAACCCAATCGGGTATTCCCACTGCTATTCCTCTTGAAATGTGTTACCTGGGTTGGCAAGAATCGTTAGAAAAATTAAAGCGACTTGTTGAACCAAACATACCGGATTGATTAACTCAATGACAAAGCATACAACAACTCGATTTTAAAAATTTCATTTTTCGATTATGGAATCAACGCGTATAACACCACACTGGATTGAATCATTAAAACCACATGAAATATTTGTTTTTGGCAGCAATTTAGAAGGGATGCATAGCGGAGGTGCGGCTCGATTGGCACTGAAGTGGGGTGCAGTATGGGGCCAGGGAGTTGGTTTACAGGGGCAAACCTACGCCATTCCAACCATGCATGGCGGAGTCGAAACAATTCAACCCTATGTACAAGATTTTTTTCGATTCGCCGAAGCACATCCTGAATTTCATTTTTTAGTAACCGCCATTGGTTGTGGCATCGCAGGATTTAAGGTTGAAGAAATAGCCCCTTTGTTCCGTTTGGCTTGCGCCGAAAATAGAGCAAACATCTATTTACCGAAGAGTTTTATTCAAGTGATTAACAAACAAAATCCCGACGGGATATGAAACGAATCAACAACCTCATAAGTGCAGTCCTCTTGTGTTCAGGCGTTGGTTTCCACCTCTGCTTATACGCGTGCTTCCCAGCTTCAGCTGGAGGCCTTTTCGTCTACTTAACTGCGCCTTTATTAGTTGTGTTTTGCTTGTTGCTTTTATTCCTGTATCGAAATAAAATAACTCAACGGATTAGGGCTATCAAAAAAGTATACCTCACCTTTGGATTGTTCGCTTCAATGAGTTTAGGTTATATCATGTTTCCAACCGAAAGTGGCGAATCACCATTGGAATTAATAAATTATACATACCAGCTATTACACCATACCGAAGAAGTCAAGTTAAGCGATGTATTCATGGAAATGAATCAACCCGTTCATTTAGGATTATTAAGAAAGAATGCCGCTTTAAAAAAGTATTCATTCGATTTACCGCCGAACAACTCGACCTATTATGACATTTGGACCAATAAAAGTGATCGTACTGCGGCAGTATATTTCAAGGATGGAAAGGTATATTCAACCGAATCATTTTTATCTTCAAAACAATCGGATGCTAATAAGATTGAGCTCATTTTCAACACAGGAAGGGAAACACTAATTTTCCAAGTATCAAAACAAGGTAACTTCTCGAAGCAAGATGGGTTCGAACAAAAACCTTACGACTCAGAACTACTAAAAACCTATGATTCAACCATACTTCACATCCAACCAAGAAAAATAGAACCCTACTTGGAATACCCTATACACCGCTATATTTATGAGCACATGCCTATAAAAAAGTTATAGTTTACCGTTTTGCCGCCTGAATAGTTCGCGTTTATTTGGAGAAGAGCTATTCAGGAGTTGATGAGTTTAATAAACATCAACTCAACCACTTATTCATTTAACAACTTATATACTTGGGCTTTAGCTTTTTTACTTAAATTCGTGTAATCGACTTTTAAAATCGCCTAGACCATGATTCACCCTCAAAAGGCTACAAAATTTCTTGTTTGCTTTGCAACCTTAATCTTTCATCTGATTAGTTTCGGTCAAGATGTTATAGCATCTCAAGGCGGATCTTATATTGGTATAGGTGTTGAGTTGGACTTTACAATCGGTGAACCTGTAGTTGAAAGTTTGAAGAATCAAACGACTGAAATATACGCAGGATTTCACCAGCCCCATTGGAGTGTGCTTGATGTGAAAGATTTTTCCAGTACAATTCAAGCCACCGTATTCCCAAATCCAACCGAAGATGTAGTGCATATAAAACTGGATCATGCCGAAAATTTGAGGTATTTGATTTACGACGAACAAGGAAGACTCATTTATGAAACTACAAATCATGCACTTGAAACGACTTTAAACTTGGAAAAACTCAGTATGGGTGTGTATAACCTCATCATTCAATTTCAAGAGGAATTCATTTCTTCTGTTAAGCTCATCAAAACAATCTAACTATGAGAACTTATTTACTCATTCTTTTGTGTGCTTCACTGACATACCAATTGAAGGCACAAGCACCAGAATCTTTTAAATACCAGGCAACCATTCGAGACGCTGCTCATGCGATTCTTGCCAATCAACAAGTTAGTTTGCGCATGAATATCATTCAAGGCTCTATCAATGGTACGGTGAGTTATTCAGAAACGTTTTCAACTCAAACAAATGCAGTTGGTTTGGTTCACCTAGAAATCGGAAATGGCAACGCTTTGTCTGGCAACTTCCAAAATATAGATTGGTCAAATGGTCCTTATTTTTTAGAAACGGCCATCGATCTCAATGCGGGTAATAACTTTGTCAGTTTGGGGATTAACCAATTACTAAGCGTACCGTATGCCTTGTATGCCAAAACCTCAGGAAGTTCAACCCCTGGTCCTCAAGGTATTCAAGGTCCCATTGGAGCAACTGGAGGAAACGGTTCCAGTGCATACGAAATTGCCTTATCAAACGGATTTACCGGAACTGAGTCCGATTGGTTAGCCTCCTTAGTTGGCCCGGAAGGTACTCAAGGTCCAGCGGGACTGTTATCAAACGGCGACACATCAGGAAACACACCCTATTGGGATGGTACAAACTGGGTAGTTAACAACAGTAACATACACAATAATGGTGGAAATGTGGGAGTTGGCACATCTGCTCCGCATACGTCAGCTAAAATGGAGGTTGCTTCAAACAATCAGGGTTTTCTTCCTCCGCGCATGACACTGACTCAACGCGACGCCATTACAAATCCTGCTGATGGGTTAATGATTTTTAACACAAGTTCAGGTTGCCCGAATTACTTTTTTGGCGGGATCTGGCATGAATGGTGCGGCACAAGTGTGTTACCTTTGGCAACGTTAACATCCTTATTTTGCGATTCATTTAGCATGTCTGGCAATCTGCTCATGAGTACGCCTATCGCTAACGCAAACATTACTATTCCATATAGTGGAGGGAATGGAGGAACTTATACAGCTCAGACCTTTAACTCAACGGGTGTAAATGGAGTAATCGCCCAACTTCATGGAGGTAACCTCGGAAATGGTACCGGTAATTTACTTTTTACTTTAAGTGGCACACCTGATAATTCAGGTACAGCAAACTTTCAGATTTCTGTTGGAGGAAAAACATGCAGCCTTTCACTTAATATTGGTTTACCGGCTCCAACAATTGTCTCTTCCTCGCCAACAAGTCCAAACAACAGTTCTACTTCACCTACGTTGGTCATATCTGGCCCCGCTAATAAAACGATTGAACTATTTGATAACGCTTCAGGAACAGGTACACCTGTTGCAACCGCTACTACTGATAACGTTGGAAATGTCTCCATTTCAGTGAATGTCAATACAAATGCTACTACGCTTTTTACAGCAATTGCATCTGATGGACAAGGGAATGTGAGTGCGCTTTCGAATACCTTCTCCTATAAACATGACAACGTAGCACCTGCTGCACCGGTAATTATGAGCTCCACTCCAGCAAGTCCGAATAATGCATCAACTTCTCCGGCAATATCCGGCACTTCTGAACCGGGGGCAACCATACGTTTATACAACAATGGATCGGCATCAGGCTTACCGAATAGCACGACAATTGCTACCGTTAATGGTTTGTGGTCCACTCAAGTAACCGTAACAGCCAACTCAACAACAACGATTACCGCTACACAAACGGATGCTGCCGGAAATGTTAGTCCAGTATCTGTGCCATTTAACTATACACATGATAATCTGCCTCCTGCTGCACCGGTAATTATGAGTTCCACTCCAACAAGTCCGAGTAAAACATCAACTACCCCAGTAATATCCGGTACTTCTGAACCGGGGGCAACCATACGTTTATATAACAATGCAACGGCATCAGGCTTTCCGAATAGCACGACAATTGCTACCGTTAATGGTTTGTGGTCGACTCAAGTAACCGTAACAGCCAACTCAACAACAACGATTACCGCTACACAAACGGATGCTGCCGGAAATGTTAGTCCAGTATCTGCGCCATTTACCTATACACATGATAATCTACCACCTGCTGCACCAGTAATTACGAGTTCCAATCCAACAAGTCCGAGCAGAACATCAACTACTCCAGAAATATCTGGTACTGCTGAACCGGGGGCAACCATACGTTTATATAACAATGCAACGGCATCAGGATTTCCGAATAGCACGACTTTTGTTACCGTTAATGGTTTGTGGTCGACTCAAGTAACCGTAACAGCCAACTCAACAACAACGATTACCGCTACACAAACGGATGCTGCCGGTAATGTTAGCCCAGTATCTGTGCCATTTAACTATACACATGATAATCTGCCTCCTGCTACACCAGTAATTACGAGTTCCACTCCAGCAAGTCCGAGTAAAACATCAACTACTCCAAGTTTGAACTTCACCGCTGAAGCAGGCTCAACTGTTCGTTTGTATGCAAATGCCACTTGTACCACAACAATTGGAACACCCGTAATAACAAGTGCAGGGGGCACAGGTTCCATAAACGCCACGGTAAATTCAAATTCCGCTACAACATTTTATGTAAACGCAACAGATGCTGCAGGGAACATTAGTCCTTGTTCAAGTGGCTTTACTTATGTGCACGATAATATCGCGCCATCGGCCCCAGTTATTACCAGTTCTACCCCTGCCAGCCCAAGTAACACATCTACGACACCAACCTTATCTGGCACGTGCAATCCTGGTGCAATCATTCGTATTTATAAAAACGGAACAGCATCAGGAACACCATTCACTACCATCGGACCAACTGCAAATGGCACTTGGTCAGCTCAGGTTACGGTAAGCTCTAATTCCACTACAACATTTACGGCAACACAAACTGATACTGCCGGTAATGTCAGCCCAGCTTCCGCTCCGTTTAATTATACCCATGCACCGTAATAAATCACACATGAAATCCATCCCAATAATTTGCATAGTTTTTATCAGCTTGGTTTCGTCATGCTCATCAAAGCATTATCGATTGAAGGATTACATGGATGCACGATTAACATTTAAATCAAAAAGAATTGTTCATCCTACTCATTTATTTTCAATAGCCATACCAACCCATTGGGAGTGGCAGCATGAGTTAGAAGGGGAAAACACCTCTTTTACTGGAATTGATGTGGTATCACCAAAATATCCAGGTGAGTTTATCAATATGGTATCGGTAAAACTAATTCCTAGCATGTCTCAGGAAAGAACACTTCGATCAGAATTTAAGTCCCTAATAAACCAAGCTAAGCAGGTAAATACCGGTTTTGTTTTTACTGAAAGTGGAAAGATTAACTTCTTAAAAAAAACAGCCTACTCCGCTCATATTCAAGCAAAAAACAAAACAAAAAACTCCAGTGAAATCATATCATTTCTCATGAAATCTGAAGAGGAGGATAAATTTTATCACCTAACAGCCAGTGTTTCTAATTCAGGTGATAAATTGGAACAAATGGGCCTTTTACTGAGTATATTAAGTTCTATTCAATTCCCTAAAAACAGCAAGGTACTGGCCCGATAAATCTTTTAACTTTATACCATGCGAAACAAAAATAAGCTCAAACAAAACACATGCTTGACATTGGGTTTTGTTCTTTTTATGCTTAGTTCAGGCTTCACACAGCAAGCTGATAGTGCGCGCATGAGTGTACCTCGATATGAATCCAACACAGCGGTTAATGCAGCCGCATTAGGAGCAATCATTTACCCTGGATTTAGCATAGGAATTGAACGGCCTTACAAAACCATCCAAAAACAGATTCTAAAGAAAAAATCAACCAAATTTTTAATCAAAAATCGCTTGTTGAGTTACAACCTCAGCATGTATCACCAACGTGATTTTCATACCAACCTGATGGGGCAAGCCAGTTGGACAACAAGAAGAATTCGTCAGAAAGGCTGGTACAGGGAATTTTCCATTGGCGCTGGTTTGAGTAGAACCTTTTTAGCTGGCCCCACCTATTCGGTTGATGAATCGGGCATCATTGATCGCGTCCCACTCGCAGGAAATTGGTACGGATTATTTTCTAGTGGCGTAGCTTTTGGGATAGATTATATGGCTCGAAAACAAAAACCCTATGCCATCTTTTTGAAACACCAATGGTATGCATTTTTCCCTCACAACTCGTTCATAACACTCAGACCAACATTGGAACTAGGGGTTTCTTTTCAAATGAATGATCTGTGGAAAGCAACACCATCTAAAGTATACATCCAGAAAGCAAGGCGCAATGTTTACCGCACGCTTTAAAAAGCGAAAACTCATCTAGTACAATTGAATGTATTGGTAAATAGGCACCTTTTGAAATGAACCTGCATAACAACATTGAACACATGAAAAAAAATCAACATATACTCCACTTAATTATCGGCTTTACACTCTTACTTGCGAGTTGTAAGAAGGACAACTTCACGCAACAAGGAATGGCTGAAGATCATTTTAACTTGAATAGTGGCAACCAGCAAATGCCCGTAACGGTTGCTGGAAATGTCGATTCTAAAAAGTTTGTGATTGTTATTCATGGTGGACCCGGAGGAACAGCCATTGCATACCGAGATAGCTACGTTAAAGATGTGGTCGAAAGGCAAGTAACCATGGTATATTGGGATCAACGCTTTGCAGGAAACACTCAAGGCAATAATGGTGCAAGTGGGGTCGAACAATTTAGACAAGATTTGAAAAACTTACTCATTTTGCTGCGTGCAAAGTATGGTAACGATAAGAAATTCTACCTGATGGGACACAGTTGGGGAGGATTTTTAACCCCTTATTTTTTGGCTCATGAATCAAATCAAAATATGGTTTCAGGTTGGATTCAAGTGGATGGAGCACACAACTACCGTATGAATGATTCATTAACGCGTGAGATGCTTTTACATTATGGCAACCTCGAGATACAAGCTGGACATCAAGTCGATCGCTGGACAGACATTGTTTCTTGGTGCGAGAACAATGGATTTGAAGGCAGCTACAATGCTGGACAATTGAATAGTTTTGCTCATGAAGGGGAAAATTTAATAAGTGATGTCTACGAACCTGAAGCAGATTATGGTCTAGAGATTATCAAACAAAATGCCTTGCTAACGCAATGGACGAATGGCTTAAGCAGTGGACTCCTACAAATTGATGGTCCAACCTATGTTAACCCCAATTCAGATAAACTTCACCTCATTAAACTTCCTACGCTCATCATGTGGGGCAAGTATGATTTTGTTTGCCCACATCAATTGGCAGACGATGTCATGACACATGTCGGTAGCTTGGATGTTCAACTCAAGACTTATAACCATTCAGGACACTCACCCATGATGAATGAGCGTGTCCCTTTTTGGACTGATTTATTGGAGTGGGTTGATCTGCATTAGGTAGATTAAAATGACGCTATAATGATATTAAAACTTTAAATTTTATTATCATGAAATCAACAGACGAACGCATCGCCAGAATGACTTTTGCATCAGTTTATCCACTGTACATTGCCAAGGTCATACGAAAAGGAAGTACTATTGTTGAATTAGATGATGTAATCTGTTGGTTTTTAGACATTAACCAAGATAATCTAAACCGATACAAAGAAGAAGCACTTACGTTTGAACAGTTATTTGCTGAAGTCAAGCCAGTTACCGAATCAACCCTCATCACGGGAAAGATTTGCGGTATCGATATCGCATCAATTGAAACTCCTTTAACCCAAAAAGTTCGGCAACTCGATAAAATCGTAGACGAATTGACCAAAGGATGGAAGCTAGAAAAAATAAAACGTTCTTGAACTTAGTAATTAAACATGGCGCAGATTCGATCAAATTCCTCTCGATACCGTTTTTGATGATCTTGAATGAGTAGTTTATCTGTTTGTTCTTTGTTTTCTCCAAAATCAGCAGCGCATTCACAATCATTGTTTCGATTTAACAAGCGAATAATTGTTCCATTTTCGGCATAATACCCTCTTGATTCGTCAGAGCAACATTCAGCATTAGACACCTCGAACACAAAAAATAATTTACCGTTTTTAAGGTAATAGTGTATTTGATAATTTGCTTCATAAGCAAATTCTTCTGCGTGTATTACTGTAAAACCATCTCCTAAATCGCACCGCTTGTAGGTATTGGTAAACTCGACGAGCTCCCCTGTACCCCACGGATCATCACTTACCACCTCCGAAGTTTCATCACATACCCCACCCTGGGTTGTTTCTAAACGATTAGCCTCAGTATACATAGTTTTTATAGCCGAAATACGATCATTATTAGACTGACCAAAACTTGATAAATTGCACAGAACAATAAGCGTAGTAAAGAGGTAATAATGCTTCATGATAAGATATGTTTAACTAAATCTACTATTTTTTTACTATGAATCCAACTGGCAAAGTGCAAATGCTTTTTTTTATTTAATTTGAATAAATTAGTGTTTATGATAATAACCATTTCCGAGACTGTTCATGCCCCTGTTGAATCAACCTGGGACACTTATACGAATCCATTACACATTATGCATTGGAACTTTGCTTCACCTGACTGGTGCTGTCCATCTGCTGAAAATGATTTAAGCGTTGGCGGTAAATATCAAGCTCGTATGGAAGCAAAAGATGGAAGTATGGGGTTCGATTTTGAAGCGACATACCAAACCATAAATACACATTCAAATTTCACTTATCATATCGCAGATGGTCGACTGGTAACGGTTACTTTCACCCCTATTTCGGCGACGAATTGTAAGATAGATATCGAATTTGAAGCAGAAAACACACATCCGATTGAGATGCAGCGTGCTGGTTGGCAAGCGATTTTAACGAATTTCAAGAACTATACCGATTCCTTTGCATCCAAATCTACCTAAGCATTTATTACTTAATTTATTGCTATCAATCGGTGCATTCGCTTGTAAAGCGCAAGATTCTTTGACCGATTTCAAACTTCCAAAACCAATAAAATTGGATGTGTTGACATCAATGAAATTGTGGGCAACGTATTATCACATACATGCGTTTAAATCTGGAGGCCAGATACTAATTGTTTTAAATACGGATTCGTTGAGTGGTTTATATGCTGACACCTGTGATTTCTGTAAAGCAGCGCTGGAAGGAACTGCCTTTGTTACAGATGACAATGGTAAACGGGTAGTCATCAATTACGCCTCAACCAACGACACAAATTATGTAGATTGCAGAACCTGTAAGCGCTACAAGAACTGCAAACTAAATGTAGAACGTTGGGGTCGAACTAAATGGATCATCACCGATGGTTATGGAAATGGTGTTCAACAGTATAAATTAGTTCCATTTCGTACGATTGCTGTTGACCAAAAAAAAATACCCTATGGAAGTGTAATTTTTATTCCAGCCATTCAGGGATTGAAATTTGATCCAGGAGAAGGCAAACAATATGTTCATGACGGATATTTTTTTGCTGGAGATACCGGTAGCGCTATTCATGATAACCACATCGATATATTTACTGGAACATGCGAAAAAAATCCATTCCCAACGGTCATAAAACCTAATGAAACAGGAATTTTCGATGTTTACATAATCACCGAAACTCAAACGATAGTGGCAATGAAAAAGCTGCATCAACACACCAAAAAAACATACTAATATAAACTATGGCTACAGTAGACAATTTTTTAATGAATGGATGCGGGCGCTGCAAATTGGCTAACACGCCTGCATGCAAGGTGCACCAATGGCAACCCGAATTGAACTTGTTACGAGAAATAGCCCTTGCTTCAGGACTAGTTGAAACCATCAAGTGGGGCTTTCCAACCTATACGTGGAATGGTAAAAATATTTTTATCATCCATGCGTTCAAAGAATACTGTGGTTTTTCCTTTTTTAAAGGATCCTTATTGACGGATCCAAACAACCATTTGCAGCAAGCAACAGAGAACATGCATGCTTCGAGACAATTAAAATTTACTGCTGTAGTTGATATAGAGAAAATCATCGATGATATTGATGCACTGATTCGTGAGGCAATTTTAATTGAACAGCAAGGTAAAAAGGTAGAAAAAAGAGGTCCTGATAGTCTTAACTTACCGGAAGAATTGGTTCAATTCATGGAAGAAGATAACAACCTAAAATCTGCGTTTTATGCCCTTACGCCTGGCAGGCAACGTGGTTATGCACTCTATTTTTCAGGAGCAAAACAAGCATCAACACGCATAAGCAGAATTGAAAAATACATCCCAAAAATCCTGAAAGGTAAAGGGTTTCAAGACGAAGATTAGCTGTAATATTCAAACAATCTATGTGTTTATAAATTAATTCGATAACATCTATTTAAATCATCCATATACCTTTGTTTAATTCAAAACAACATGGTATGAAAAATTTAATTCTTATTTCACTTTTGGCAGCAGGCCAAGGAGTGTTAGGTCAAAACAACAGCACATCCAGTGGTAAATGTCCCTTTCATCGGGGACCTAAAAAAAATGATGCAACACAGGAAACAATTGAACAGGTCAGCACTGACCAATTGAATCGAGGCACTACCAATCAAGATTTGTGGCCCAATCAACTCAATCTTAATTTGTTGCGTCAACACAGTTCTTTATCCAATCCAATGGATCCCAATTTCAATTACAAAGCAGCGTTTAATTCATTGGATTATTTCGCGTTAAAGAAAGACATCGAGCATGTGCTTACTGAAGCTCAAGATTGGTGGCCTGCTGATTATGGTAATTATGGACCACTTTTCATTCGAATGGCATGGCATAGTGCTGGAACGTACAGAACAGGTGATGGTCGAGGCGGATCAAGTGCTGGTCAACAGCGTTTTGCCCCACTTAACAGTTGGCCCGATAACGCCAATTTGGATAAAGCACGCAGATTACTCTGGCCAATAAAACAAAAGTACGGCAACAAAATTTCTTGGGCTGACTTGATGGTTCTTGCAGGAAATGTCGCTTTGGAAAATATGGGATTCAAGACATTTGGTTTTTCTGGAGGAAGAGAAGATGTCTGGGAACCTGAACAAGATGTCTATTGGGGGGCAGAAAAAAAGTGGTTAGAAGATGGTAGACATGCCAACAACAACCTCGAAAATCCATTAGCTGCCGTTCAAATGGGATTAATTTACGTTAATCCAGAAGGCCCGGGAGGGAATCCAGATCCAGTAGCATCCGCAAAAGACATTCGTATAACCTTTGCTCGTATGGGTATGAACGACGAAGAAACTGTTGCACTGATTGCTGGTGGACACACTTTTGGTAAGGCACATGGAGCAGCAGCAGGTTCTCATTTGGGAGCAGAACCCGAAAAAGCATCCATCGAAAATCAAGGAATGGGTTGGAACAACTCCTATAAATCTGGGAAAGGATCAGATGCCATCACTTCGGGTTTAGAAGTTACCTGGACGTCAACACCAACAAAATGGAGTCACGATTTCTTTACTTTCTTATTCAAATTTGATTGGGAATTAACGACAAGTCCGGGTGGAGCACATCAGTGGGTAGCAAAAAATGCTGAGGCTTTTATTCCTGATGCTTTTGATAAAAATACCTCACACAAACCAACGATGTTAACAACCGATCTCGCCTTGAGATTTGATCCCGCTTATGAAAAAATATCTCGACGCTTTTTAGAGCATCCGGAAGAATTTGAACAAGCTTTTGCACGTGCTTGGTTCAAATTAACTCACCGCGATATGGGGCCTAAAACAAACTATATCGGACCTGAGGTACCGAAGGAAGATTTAATCTGGCAAGACCCTATACCGGTTGCAAATTATGCCATGATCAATGAGCAAGATGTTCAACAACTCAAAAAGCAGATTTTAGCTTCTGGCCTATCCATCAGTGAACTGGTATCAACAGCTTGGGCTTCTGCCTCAACTTTTCGAGGATCTGATAATCGAGGAGGTGCTAACGGTGCGCGCATTCAACTTGAACCTCAACGTAATTGGGAGGTAAATAATCCAAAGCAATTGAACAAAGTACTTACCGTGTATACATCCATTCAGAAAGATTTCAACGCAAAAAACAAAGAACGTCAAGTCTCTATGGCCGACCTAATCATTTTAGGAGGAAATGCTGGAGTTGAGAAATCAATCCTGAATGCAGGGAAGAACAAATCAGTTCCCTTTACACCGGGAAGAACAGATGCTAAACAGGAGCAAACAGATATTTCAAGCATAGCTGTTTTGGAGCCCATGGCGGATGGATTTAGAAACTACAAAAAAGCAAATTACAAGCTAACAACCGAAGAACTTTTGGTTGACAAAGCACAATTATTAACCCTTACACCACCAGAAATGACTGTACTTATTGGTGGTTTGAGAGCGCTACATGCCACCCCTGATAACACGAATACAGGTTTCTTGTGTACAAAATCAGACGTTCTGAGCAATGAGTTTTATGTTAATCTTCTTGATATGAACACAACATGGTCAGCTGTACCCGGAAGCAATGAAGAATTATTTGAAGGTAAAGATCGAAAAACGGGCGAGTTGAAGTGGAAGGCAAGTCGAGCAGACCTCATTTTTGGTTCTAATTCAGAATTGAGAGCACTGGCTGAAGTTTATGCAAGTTCGGATGCTCAAGATAAATTTTTGAATGATTTTATCGCAGCATGGAATAAAGTGATGAATTTAGATCGTTTCGACCTAAAATAAGGGATGTGATATCAATTACAAGGGACTTTCACAGCAGTGTTAGTCCCTTGTTTATTTTATATCAAATTATTTTTCTGCCATTTATACTTAGTAGCAGCACTACTCCACTCAATCCTAGCATTAATCCTATATTTACATTGTCATGCTTGCTATTTGTGTACCAACATACAATCAAATAATTGGAGACCTAATCAACGAACTCCTAACACAGTCAAAAAAATGTGCTGTACCCATTGAAATAATTGTACTTGACGATGGATCAAGCGAAGAGTTTAAAGTAATCAATAGAACCAGTGCTTTTACACAAGAAATTCATTACGAAGAACTCACACAAAATATCGGTAGAGCAGCTATTCGTAACCGTTTCTTGGCGCATACAAAACAAACCTACTTGCTCTTTTTAGATTGTGATTCCTTGATTGATTCAACAACATTTCTTGACAATTATATTGATGTAATACAAAGGCTTGAACCAAGTGTGATTTGCGGCGGCAGGACTTACCCAACACAATCCGAAAAAACCAAAAACTCGTTTCGTTGGAATTATGGAGTGTATCGTGAATGCAGAGATGAAATCAGCAGAACCCATGAGCCATTCACGTCGTTTTTAACCAATAATTTTGTGATCAAGCGCGAAGTGTTGGAACAGCTTAAATTCGATGAACGACTCACGGGATACGGACATGAAGACACCTTATTTGGAATTGCACTCGAAAGAAATGGCATAAACATTTTGCACATCAATAATCCAGTGTTAAATGGGTTTATTGAGGACAACCACACCTTCATCAACCAAACAAAAGAAAGCATTGCAAATTTAATTCGAGTTGAACAGCTCTATCCGAATGAGGCACTCCTAAAGAAGCGTATTAAGTTATTAGACGCCAGCGCTAAAGTAGCTGTGTTTGCCCCTCTCTTTCGCCTTTTGTTTCTACTCATCAAAAAGCCTATTGAACGTCGAATTTTAAGTGGAAACTTACCCCTAAAGGCATTTGACCTCTATAAATTAAGTTACTATTTCACCTTAAAGAAAGGTAGTCAGCTATAATTTATGGAAAAGTCATTGCCCATAAAACAACGTCATGTTATTTTATTGATCTTGATGATCGGATCTGTTTTGGTTCGACTTCCTTCCTTAAACAGACCTATCTCGAAACACCATGAGTTCAATACTGCCTTTTTTCTGATTCCCATGGAAATGTGGCAACATGATGGAATTTTAAACCATGGTATGCTGCCTCCATACACGTATCCCGGCAAGGCAAATCGCAACCTATTAGAACCAATTATTATTTTTCTTTACCTCCTGGATCATACTGGTTACCCTACGGTATTTTTCAACTGACAGGAACTTCGATTACTCCATTAGCTCTTCAAATTTTCAACATCATATTGCACCTATTTGGCGCTTATTTGCTTTTCTATTGGCTAAATGACCTATCGAAGTCGACAAGACAAAACTGGATTTGGGCAGTATCCATCTACCTGTTAAGTCCAATAACCCTGTGGTTCCATGGAAATGGTTACACACATCATGTGCTTATTGAAGTCATCTTGATATGCGTGGCTGTGTTACTGCATGAACTCAATAAGGTGAATATTAGTACTCAAAAACGAACGATACTTTATGTTACACTTGGATTAGTTAGCTTATTCGGGATACTAACCGAGTACATGATGTTGTTTTTTTTCTTACGCCCTGTCGTTCAAATTTTACAGCACTCCAATGCGTAAAAGCCTGAATAGTATTGGAGTGGGAATTTTATTTGGTCTTGGTTGCTTGATCTGGTTGATCACAAACCATATGGGTTTAAATCACGTCATTGGTTACCTCAGCAACCGATTTATTCATCGCACTTTTTTATCCCATGATGCATCAATTTGGTTGACCTGGTGCTACAAAATGTGGATGTGGTATGTAATAGGATTTGGAAGTTGGTTAGTGGTCTTGTTTATCTCCTGCGCTGTTTTGTTCCGAAATAAATTCAATGTTCATTCACCATCAGAACGTACATTGCTGTTTTTTGTCATGAGTTTGACATTGGCATCACTCTGCTATAAGCTGGTGTTCATGCAATTTAGTGTAGAGCATGATTATGTCGCGTTAATAGACTCAATAGCAATAGCACTCATCGTATCCATTCATGGTGTTCAAAAAGGTAAAAAATCACTTTATGTAGCTTGTATTGTATTCAGTATCGTTCAATACTACCTCATTAATCGACCAGGAACAACCAGTCAACGTGGTGATCGATACGATCAATTTTTAAAGGCAGGTAAAATAATTCGTTCAACCAGTAAGCCAGACGCGGTAGTTTTTACAACCGGAAACAGCTATAATTTCCCTGCCAATAATCCACAACTGATGTATTACAGTAAGAGCAATATTTGTCCAATAAGAAACATAAAGGAAGCCAAATTGAAACTAACCGAATTAGGCATATCGGAAGGCAATATTTATGACCTCGCTCGCAATAAAATTATAAAACAGACTAAAGTGTACAGAAAATGATGTAATTTGCATCAAATTTCACATCATGAAACTTTATCTATTTTTAGTTATTTTATTGACCTCAATCGCCAGTTTCGGACAACAGGTTTATCAAGTTTCTTCAAAATCAGAGGCGGATAAAATTATTTATGTCACAACCTATAAAAGTGAAGCGAATATTATTGTCTACGAAACGAAGTACAAATCAGAGGCCAAACCTTACAGTGGAATATGGTACTGGTCCAATTATAAAAGCGAAGCAGACTGGAAGGTGTATTTTACAAAGTATAAAAGTGAAGCCAACTTGATTGTTTATTTCACGAAATACAAAAGCGAGGCAGGAATGAAATAATAAAATAGCAATATTTTTCTTATAAAACATTTTAATTGAATTAATTCCAAATTGAATTTAATTTTTTAACGCAAACCTCTTTTTTATAAAATAGTCTATTTTTTAGAACCTCAAATTACATGGAAAGTTCAAGAAAGATTGTATTTTTGATGCCTAAGCTAGTAAACTAACACGTTCTCGATGAGATACTACAGTACTCTTATTGCACTTATCGGTATTATCGGTTCATCTTCTTATGAGCTTTTTTTCTTAAATGAAAATTTAGGGTCTAAGTTTCCTATTCATCACGCAAGCCTTTACCCGGGAATTAATGAATTGTCGAACAGTTGGCAATGCTTTATTTATTCTATTTTACTGGTTGGTTCTCTTATTTTATTGTGTACTACGCTGATAAATAACTTCAGAAAAGTAAACACAAGCGAAAAGTAAATTCAGAATATTTCGTTTTTCTTCGCTCAGTTCATTTGGTGATATATAAAAAAAGCATGAGTGAAACACCCATGCCTGATTTTATAAAATTACAAAAATTCTAATCTACTGAAAATGCCAATCCGATTGAAAAAAGTCGTATCCCTGTGGTATTCTTGGATGTAAACAAATCTGTTAACCTGTACCCAGCATACACACCAAAAGAAGAGAAATTAAGTCGAGCAACAGCATCTGCATAGAACGCACTTAGATTGTACTTGCTACGTATCACGTTATTATAAACATCACCTTGGTCTGTTTTTCCTCTTAAACGGTAATTCGATACAAACCGAGCTCCACCAACTACACCAACAGAAATAGCAATGTCTTTTTCTACTCCTTTAGGTGTAACTTGTAAAAGCAAAGGAACCTGAACACTGTTAGAATACAAAGCATTTCTACTGTATACTGCTGTACCCTTTGTTAAGAATAATGAATCTTTTGTATAGGTAAGCAACTGATTATCTTGAAAAGCCACACCTGTTACCCGATAACCAAAACCAGTAACAAATCCGAGGTAATCTCCTGCAATCTGAAAACGCTTCCCATAAAGATTAACTGCAAAATCTACAGAACGTAGCGGGTCTATAGCCCAACTTGATTGTTGTGGTAAGAATTTGAGCGCTTGATCCATCGTGAAAACTGTTCCCAAATCTGTTCCTGCCCAAAATGCACGGACAGTCAGTTCTTCTTCTTCTACTTCAGGTTCATCATCACCATCGCCATCCAGTTGAAAACTATACGGAAGAGCATAAGACGTAATTACCGGTCGCCCCTTCAATAAAGCAGGCGACCATGTTGGCATATTAGAGGTGAATTCCATAACATATTGATCAACAGAAGGTTCGAGTGATTTAACTACATGAATATGAGATAGACTTCCATCTTTTTCAACGTGAAAATTAACCAATACGCGTCCTTCTATATCTTCTTCAAGTAAAATATCAGGGAAATTCAAATTCTTGCTTATGTAGGCATACAACTCATCTTGCCCCCCTGGAAACTCAGCGTCTTGATCAACTACATGATATACAGTATCGCTGCCTTCGATCGTAAATTCTTGAATTTCATCAATTACAGCGTTGTCCCACTCTTGGGCAAAAGTTGCCATCCTACCAGAGAAACAAACGGTTATTAAAATAATCAGATTTCGAAAAGTGGTTAAGTTCATGCGCTAATGTTTTGCGCTAAATTAACAAAGCTAGACTTCCTTTATACACAACATATTCACTAATCATGAACACGTAATTAACAATTTCATGTAGGACAAGTATCGGATTTTTCACTGTGCATCAAGCTAAAACAAATCATCCTAAGCAACTATAAATCAATTATTTCGTATAACTTGTATGGTAATTGATTCAAGCAATTGAGTCAGAAATCTAACCCCATGTCACGACACGAGAAAATCGAACTGGCGCAAACAATCAATTATCTGATTGCCCTAGTTTGGCTGTTAAATGGTTTGTGCTGCAAAGTTTTAAACTATGTTCCACGTCATGAACAGATTGTTGCAAAAATCTTGAACGCTTCTTATTCAAGAGAATTGACTGTTGTAATTGGCTTAGGTGAAATAGTTATGGCTATTTGGATCTTAAGCGGATACAAAAAATTTACCTGCGCGTGGATGCAAATCAGCATTGTATTTACGATGAACCTGCTGGAATGGACCTTTGCTAGAGATTTACTGCTTATTGGTAACCTAAATTTTCTGTTCGGAGTTGTATTTATTTGTATTGTATATTTGAATGCCTTTAGGCTGAGTAACCCGAAATTCAGCATTCGATTAATTTTACATTAGATTACAAAGGATAACTATTAGTATCTATTTAAATTTTCCAGGAACGGCTACAAAAGCCGTTTCTTTTTATTGTGAAGTTTTTAATATCTAACCTATCGGTGAAATACAACACTTCAGTTATCTAAATAACCCAGAATTACCTGATCGCCTCAACCCTATGGTTTTACATTCAACTATTAAACTTTTCGATAAACATACGCTTATGTTTACAGATGCACCTGAAGAAATGGGACATAAATTGACCACAGGAAATGCTATCAGTCTTTCGCTGCATGTGGATTCAAAAGCAGAGGCAGATTCGTTATTTGGTAAACTATCTGAAAATGGAGAAATTCAAATGCCTATGCAAGATACTTTTTGGGGAGCCTATCACGGTCAATGTACAGATCAATTTGGGATTAAATGGATGGTAAATTATGAATAAACCCGAACAACATCTTATTTCAGGCACAATTGCTGATTATACATTTGAAAATGGGATTTTATACAGCTACTCAAAAAGTATCAAACGGTCTGTTCAGCTCATTTCGGATAATATAATGCTGGTTAAATCAATTACGGTTAACACGCCTGTTCCTGTGATCGTTTTTCTGAAACCATCCCCAAAACCCGATCGAGCAACAAGACAGTTTTCAGCCAATCACATACACGAAATTTATAGCTGTATGGGTCTTGTTGCACCAAAATCATTCAGTTACTTTGTACTTCGAATGGTATTTGGTTTTCAAAAACTAACCATACCAACGAAACTATTTACCACCCAATCCGAGGCAGAAAAATGGATCAAACAACAACAACAACAACAACAACAACAACAACAACAACAACAACAACAACAACATGATGAACAAACCGACTGACATATTAGCCTATATTGACCAATTCGAAGAACCTCATCATACAAAGTTACTGGAGATACGATCTATCATCTTAGATTTTCTGCCAGAAGCAAGTGAAGTGATTTCTTATGGAATGCCAGCCTATAAATCGAAGCAAATGATATGCTATTTTGCTGGATTCAAAAAGCATATAGGATTTTACCCAACCTCGAAACCAATCGAACAACTGGAATGTGTCAAAATACCGGAGTCTGAGTTAAGCTATAAAACCAAAATGATTAAATTCAAGTTTTATGGTAGAAGAAAGGAAGAAATACGACAAGGAGTTTAAGCTCAAAGTCGTTGAAGTAAGCTTTGCAAGAGGCAAGGTAAAAGAA
>Ga0172373_10004040_pt1 | contig 20916 bp, 21 predicted proteins | sample Lak10m_2_FD_114546 | JGI IMG/M metagenome (GOLD analysis project Ga0172373, IMG submission 114546) | Freshwater microbial communities from Kabuno Bay, South-Kivu, Congo - kab_092012_10m | ecosystem: Environmental > Aquatic > Freshwater > Lake | place: Democratic Republic of the Congo...
AAAAACAAAAATAATTTAATAAATTTAGAAAATAGTGAAATACATAAGAAAATTCAAGAAGATAAAGAAATATGTATTGCACAAAATACAAAACTAATAACACCAAATATGAGTGCAAGTGAAAAAATAAATATAAATATTAAAAATAATTTTGAAAAAGTTAATTGCGAATCTAAAGCGATAACTAAATATGTTCGGATAAATTATTAAATCTTAATAATTATAGAAATAAAATGATAAATTTAAAACAGATATTTGATGATATATATTTTATCATTGCAAAAAAACAAACTTTTTTTGAATTTATTTTAAATTTAACATTTGTATTAATTATATTTATTATTATTGTTATTTTATATTGGGATAGTATTAATCGTTCTATTATTTCTAATGGAAGATGTAAAATTAATATTAATGATAGTGATATAACATATAATTTAAATATTTTTAGTAAAACAAATTCACCTGATACTAATAATACAAATTTAATTAATATTTCATATGATAATACTGAAGAACATAATCATAAAATAGATTGTGCTTGTCCTTATGGTAATATTCCAAATGATTTTAATATTCCAATGTGGAATAATGTTGAACAAAAAGTATATAATGCAAGAAAAGTATGTTTTTGTGATAAAAATTATCAATCACCTATAACTAATTCAATTACAAATACTATAAATAAAGATAAACTTAAATTAGATGGAGATGCATTTTTAATTGATTATTATAATGGTTTATTAGATTCATATCAATTTGGTAAAAGTAAATATCATCCAATAGATTTTAATTAAAAATAATTATTAATTATATTTAAATGATTTATTTAATATATTTGTTAAATCTGATATTTCTTCAATTTCTAATTTAGGATATGTAATAATAAATTCTAATATCATATGACCTTTTTTATCAGTATTCATTATAGGTAATCCACGATTTTTAATTATATATTGTTTATTTGGATTAATAATACCAAATTGTTTAATATTTAATTTAATTATATCATCAAAATAAGGAATTGATATATCTTTACCTAAAATACTTTCAGTAAGTGTAATATTAAGTTTATATTGTAAATCATTACCTTTTCTAATAAAATTTGGATGATCTTGAACTTTTAATTCTAAAATTAAATTTCCAGGATTTTGATTATTTTTTTTTGGTTGTTCTCCAAAATTATTAAAAACTGTTTTCATTCCATCTTCAAATCCTTTTGGTATTGATAAATTACATAAATTTTCTATTTCATAATTACCATTTCCTTTACATTCAGTACAATTTTTAGTTGGATTAATTGTAATACCAGACCCTTGACAATTATTACAACTTCCTTGTATTATTTGTGTAAATGGTCCCATTTGCATTATTTGTTGTTTTATTCCATTTCCATTACAACCATCACATGTTTTAATACATTTCTTACAATAATGTGTAACTTTTACAGTAAAATTTTTATTAATTCCATTATAAACATCTTCTAATGTAACATTATATCCTCTTAAAATATCACTACATCTATGTTGATTATTTCCTCCTCTACCATTTCTAAATCCATTAAAAAAAGGGTCTCCATCAAATGGATCTCCGCCACCACCTCTTCCAAACATTCTTTCAAACATTTCATGAATATTTGTATGATTTACACCACCTCCTCCACTATCATTACCATTATAATTTTCATCACCTAAATGATCATATTTCTGTTTAGTTTCTTCATTTGAAAGAATTGAATAAGCATTTGAAATTTCTTTAAATTTAGAATCTGCTTCAGGATTATTAGGATTTTTATCAGGATGATATTGAAAAGCAAGTTTTTTATATGCCCGTTTAATATCATCCTGAGATGCATTTCTATCAACTCCTAAACAATCATATAGTTTATGTGTCATTTATTACTATAAATAATAAAAATAACTTTTAAATCAAATAAGATTTATTTATTATTTTTTTAATTCTTTTAGTTAACAATTCATTAAATTTTTCTTTTGAAAGTTTTCCATTTTCATCACTTTCATCTTCTATTATCTCAAAAAAAGTTTTTATAAAATCTGGCAAATTTTTATTTTTTTCAATAAAATCATTTTTAAGTTTGTTTAAATTATTCGTTCTTTCATAATAATTATAAATTGAATATAAACCATTTGTTTTCATTTTAAGGTCATTTAATAAAAACTCTTTAATTAAATCAATAATAAAACCTTTCTTTAAATCAATTTCTGTCCATTCTATTTCAAATTCTTTATCTAAATTTAATGAAAAAACTATTGTTTTTATTTTTTTATTATGAAATCTTATTTTATTATTTTCTTTTACATTATCATTATTATAATCACCATTACAATATTTAATTAAAAATGTGTCAATAATACTTTCATTTAATACTTCATAATAATTTAATTCACATAAATTAGGTTTAAAATAAATATTAAATACATATTCATCATTATATGCAATTGTTTGTAATTGTTTAATTAAAATTAAATCAGAATCAAATTTAATACCAATATAATGATTTAATAAAAAATGTAAATTATTATATTTCTTAAAAAAATTTATATACATTTTATTAATATTAATCATATCATCATAAAAATTCAATAAGTATTTATAATTTACATCATTTTTGTTTTCAATTTCATTATTTTTAAAGTACTTTTTACATAAACATCTATTATGACCACTTAAATCATAATTAAAAACATTATAAAAATTGTCAATGATATTATATATTTCGGTAATAGTAATTCTACAATTAAATGGTATATTACATATATCTGTCATATATAATAATAAAATTCTTTCAATAGGACATAATTTATAATAATTTTTATTTTGTAATTTAAGTTTAATATTTTTTATATTTTCTAAAATTATATTTAAATATTTTTTATTTATATTAAATATAGGTATCGTTTTATTTCTAATTTTATTTTCAATTTTATTTCTAATTTCTTCTTCAGATTTATAACATTCATTTATTCTTTTATTATCATATAAACATATATTATATTCTTTCCAATCATTACAAATTTTAATTTTTGAACTTATAATATCATCTAGTATTTGTTTAATTTGATATTTATTATCATATTTCATAGCAATTGTTATAAAATATGTATATATACATGTATATCTTATATTATGATGTGACATATCTATTATTTTATTATTTTTATCATTATTTAGTATTTTTGATATATCATTATATTCACTATTACAAATAATATTTGTATTTAAGGAATTATTATTAAGATTTTTAATGTCTAAATATATAAAACAAGATATTTTAGGTATTATATTATTATATGTAATTTCATTTGAAAATAAATTATAAATGTCATCATTATTGTTTTCTAATCTAATATATAATTTTTCTTTTTGTCTTGTTAGAGCGACATGTATAAGTGAATTATATACAATATTATATTGTCCATTACTGAATTTTAATAAACCACCAGTAGTAAGACCAATTATAAATACAACTTTTCTTCCATCACCTTTAGATGTATGTATTGAAACAATTCTTGTTTTATCTAAACTTTCATTTAAATCAATACAAGTACCAGTTTCAGATTTATGAAATACAATAAAACGTTTATATTTTTTTTCTGTAAATTTATTACACCAAAATAATTGTATAGACCTTTCTAATGCTTCACAAAACCAATTTTTGGTAGTAAATGGTGTAATAATTAAAAAATCTTCAGGATTTCTTTTATTTATATTTACTTCATCTGTATAATAATTCATTATTTCATTAATTTCTTCATTTATTCCATTTTTATTTTCTTTTTGTGTTAAATTTATTATTGGTATACGATTAAAAATACATAAATTATTAGTACTAGAATTATCATTTTTATATGGAATAATAGGTAATAATTTATATTCATCAAATGGTATTTTTTTATTTATAAAATTTATCAATGATTTATTTGTAAATCTTCTACATATATTAGTATTTTCATATTTAATTTTATTTATATATAAATCACTAAAATCATTTTCAATTAAATATAAAAATGCATTTTTTTCAAAAGAAATTGATTGAAGTTTATCACCAACAATATAAGCATCTATATAACTATTTTTAATTATATTTATAATTGCTTTTCCATAATCATCTGATAAATCTTGTGTTTCGTCAATAATTAAACATAATTCTTTATTTAATTTAAAATTAAGTGAATTATAAATAACTTGGTCTTTATTAAATTCTTCAATAATTGAATTAATTAATCCTTCAAATTTATTTGTATAACTATTATTAAAATTTCCTAATTTATAAAACAACGAATCAATAGTACATATAACAATTTTACAATTCGAATTATTAATTTTATTATAATAATTTATTTAAATATTGTTCTTTAAATTCTTGATATATTATTGATTTAGCACTATGTTGTTTAGTAACAATAATAAATGATTTATATAATAAAAAATCATCATTTTTATCAATTGCTTGAATAATTCCAAAAGTTTTACCATTACCTGCACCTTGTTGTTTAATATATAAATTAGATTGAAATGGTATATTTTTATTTATTTCTTGAATATTTGTTCTAAGTAAATTTATAAAATTATTTTTTTCATATGGTTGTATAACATCTATCATATTATTTTTAATTAAATTTGGAAAAATTATATATATTTTATCTTTGATATCAATAAAAATAAATTTATAATCTTTAAAACTTTCATATTTCCAATTTGAATATCCTTTAAATTCTAAATATAATCTATTATTATTATTAATAATATCTATTTTAGTATTACCATCAATAATCCATAAAATATCTTTATTATGTAAATTATAATCATGTTTTCTATTTCTAACTTCTTGTAATTCTATTCTTGAATGTTGAAGTTCAATTATAAAATTACTATTTTTAAATGATATATCTGCACGTCTTGATTTAATTTGTTTTTCATTAGTTTTTATAAAATCTATTTCAATTTCATTTTTATTAAATTTAGATTGAAAATCTAAATGCCATTTAGACATATAACAATTATTAAAATCATTTATATGTTTGTGTCTAAAATGAGGTTTATTTATATTTCCATTACAAAAAATTAATTCATGATTAAGAAAACATTTAACAGTAAATAAATTTTTATTATTTAAATTTAAATAATCATGAAAATCAATATCTTCAATATATTCATCTGTATTTTTTTTAAATAATAATGCTGTTTTTAAGCATTCCATTTATATATAATACAAATATTATTGATATTACTTATAATCATTTGTGTTTATATATATACAAAAATAAAATTAAACTCCACCACGTAATCGAAGAACTAAATGAAGAGTGCTTTCTTTTTGAATATTATAATCAGCAAGAGTTCTTCCATCTTCTAATTGTTTTCCAGCAAATATAAGACGTTGTTGATCAGGTGGAATTCCTTCTTTATCTTGAATTTTATTTTTAATAATATCAATTGTATCGGAACTTTCAACTTCTAAAGTAATAGTTTTACCGGTTAAAGTCTTTACAAAAATCTGCATTATTTTTATTTATTTATAATAAAATAATTTTTATATAAAAATTATCATTATTTGACTAATTAATAATTATGACGGAAAAAACATTAGTTCTATTTGTATTTCATGAATATACATCATTAGTTCAAAATTTTATTGATAAATGTTTATTTAAATCACCTATTGTTGATTTTTTATTTATTGCACATGGATATAAAGAAAAACTTGAATTACCAAATTATGTATCAATTATATATAAAGAAAAAAATGAAGGATATGATTTTGGAGCATGGAGTTATGGATTATTAACAAATGATAAATATAAAAATTATGAAAATTTTATATTTGCAAATTCAACAATTTATGGACCATTTATTAATGAAAAAACTCAAATTAAATGGACAGATATTTTTATAAATGGATTAAAAGATGATATTAAATTATTTGGTTGTACTATAAATACTAGATTAAAATTTTTAACAGATAGTCATGTACAAAGTTATTTATTTTCAATGAAAAAAGAAACATTAATATTATTAATAAATAATAATATATTTTCAATTAATAATGAATATAATTATGATATAAATGATGATGTAGTTAAAAATAAAGAAATTAAAATGTCTAGAATTGTAATAGATAATGGTGGTAATATAGGATGTTTATATAAATTTTATAATAATATTGATTTTAGAAAAAAGGATAATTTTTCTTTTGAATATTTTAGATTAAATAGTATGAATGCTGGAGACATAATGTATCCAAAATATTTAAATGTAATATGGACATTAGAAGAATTAGTATTTATTAAAGGTAATAGATTTGATGTTAAATAAATAAAATAAATATTTAAAAAATTATAAATATAATTATTATAATATGGGTAATACTGGTTCTAGACAATATACTTATCATCAATATTATAATGTTATAAAAAAGGATAAAAAATTTGATTTTAATAAAATTAATTTTGATTTATTAGATCCATATGAAGTTCTTGAAGTTCGCAAAAATTATACATGGGATGAATTAAAAGATGCATATAAATATACAGCACTTATAACACATCCTGATAAAGATGGAGGAAATGAAATTGTTTTTAATTTTGTAACAAATTGTTTTAAAAAACTAGCATATGATTATAAAGCGAGACAATCTGATAAAACATTTATTGATTTAAAAAAACAAGTTGAAGAATATTATTCAACAGAAAAGGAAAAGAATCCGGGACCAGTACCGATAAATGAAAATTTTCATGAAAGATTTAATAGAACATTTGAAATGTGTAAAGTTGAAAATGAAGAAGCTGATTTTGGTTATGGAGATTTAATGGAAAAAAGTACAAATAAAAGAGAAGATTTTTCACAAGATAATTTATTTAAATCTCAAAAATTTAATAATGAAAACTTTAATTCTATTTTTAATAAACATGTTCAAGCACCTTCAAAAGAAATAATTAAATATAAAGAACCTGAACCAATGGTTCTTGCTAAAAAAATGGATTATACAGAAATTGGAGGTAAAAGACCGGATGATTATAGTAGTAGTATAGAAAAAGAAGGAAAAAATAGTTTAGTTTATTGTGATTATAAAAAAGCATATACAAATACAAAATTAATAAATGAAGAATTAATAAAAAAACCTAAAAGTTTTTCTTCTGTAGAAGAATTTCAATCATATAGAGAAACTAAAACTAAAAAGGAGTTAAGTGAACGTGAAAAAAAATTAATTGAAAAGAAAAAATTATTAGAAGAAAAAGAAGAACAAGAAAGACAAGAAAGAATAAATATTGAAAATACTAGAATTAGAATTAATAATGAAAGAGCATCAAGATTATTTATTAAATAATATTAGAATAAGAAATATTATTTAATATGGTTAAAATTATTATATTAGTTTTATTAATTATTTTATTTATAGCATTAATTTTTACTAATTATTGTATAAATACAAAAATAGAAAATTTTCAAGATATACCTGTGCAACAACAACAACAAGTATCTAATACAACAACAACTACTATTCAAAGTGATACAACAAAAGTAGAAATAATTAAAAATGAAAATAAAAATATAAATAAATTAACAGAAAAACTTCAATCATTAAAAAAGGATTTATTATATAAAATTGAGGAACTTGAAAAAATAATTGCAGAAAAATTAGATGGTAAAAGAAAATTAGAAAAAGAAATAGAAGAAATTGATAAACAATTAAATGAATATTTATCAGCAATTAAATTAATTAAAAATAATATAGATAAAAATGTAGATTCTGCTTTCTCATCTACTAATTTATCAACTGTATAAATATTTTATTAAATTATAATAATATAGATAATAATTTAATTATTATAATGTTATTAATTATAATAACATTTATTTTAATTATTGTAATAATAAGTATTATAATACCAATAATAAATAAAAAAAAAAATTGTGAAAAATTTGAAAACACAACAGAAACTAAAATAAGTCCAATTGTTGAAATAGCAAAAGAACATAGTAAACTTCAAATACTTAAAGATGAAAATGAAAGTATACAAAAAGTAACAAATAATTTACAATTAATTAAAAATGATCTTGAAAATAAAATAAAAGAATTAAAATTTATAATAAATGAAAAAACAGAAGAAAAATTAAAATTAGAAAATAATATAAATGAAATAAATAAGCAAAAAGAAAATTCAATTATTGCATTTCAAATATTAAAAGATAGAGTAGATGCAACAACAAGAAAAGAAAATGAATTATTAATAAAAGAAGAAAATTTAAATAAAATATTATTAGATATTCCAAAATTGAGTGAAATAAAATGTAATCAAGAAATTATTAATATTCAAAAACAATTAGAATCAATTTCTAAAAGTATTAATAATGATGACTTTTGTTTAAATACAAATAAAATACCAGAACCAAATTTTAAAAATTATAATGAAAAAAATAATGATTTAACTTATAAATGGTGTTTATGTAATGATAATAATAAAAATAGTGAAGAATGTATATCATATATTGAATGTAAAAATAATTATGATTTAAATAAAAATAAATCAGATGTTATAGGAGATGATTTAGATATATATTTTAAATGTATAGATAGATATAATACATTTCCAAAATATTTAAATAAAAATTAATAAAAATAAAATAAAAATAAAATAAATATATATCCATATAATAGTATATGGATTTTAAAGTTTTATTAGCAGAATTTCTAGGAACTTTCTTTTTCCTTTCAATAATTTTAAATTCAGTTTTTTTAGGTGATTTTGCTCCAATTGCAATAGCAATTGGTCTTTTATCAGCAATTTATTTTGCTGGTAAAGTATCAGGTGGTCATTTTAATCCTGCTGTAAGTATTATGATGTATGTTAAAGGAAAATTAGAAGGTGATTTAGCAATATTATATATATCAGCACAAGTTCTTGGTGGTTTAATGGCATTAATGGTTAATAATATATTTTTTCCATAAATATATATATAAGATTATTTTTATAAATATTCATAAAAGAAATTAATGAAAATTTACACAAAAACAGGTGATAATGGTATGACATCATTATATGATTGTTCAAGAGTATCAAAATCATCTTTATTGATTAATTTATTAGGTGATATAGATGAATTAAATAGTTTTGTTGGTATTATTGATAGTAAATTTTTATTAAAAGATATTCAAATATGGTTATTTGATTTAGGAACTATTATTGCAAATCCAAAAAAGAAATATTTATTTGATGTTAGTCAAGAATTTACTAAAATTTTAGAAAAAGAGATAGATATGATGACAGTACAATTACCTAAATTAACAAATTTTATTTTGCCTTCTGGAAATATTCATTTATCAAGGGCAATAGCTAGAAGATGTGAAAGAAGATTAGTTAAATTAAAATCTAAAAATACAGAAATAACTCATATTGATGATAATTGTTTAATTTTCTTAAATCGTTTAAGTGATTATTTATTTACATTAGCGAGATATGATACATATATGAAAAATGAAACAGAAAATATTTATAAAAAAAGTTCTATTTTAACAGTTATTACTGAAAATTAATAATTATTGTTGAATTTTGCTTAATTCTTCTAAAAGTAAAGGTAAATTAAAACCATCAATTCTTGCTAATATTTCATTAGTTTGATTATTTAAAATAATAATAGTAGGTATTTTACGAATTGAATATTGTTGAAATAAATCATTTTCTTTTTCTATACTTATCTTTTTAAATTCAAAATTAGGATAAGTTACTTTTAATTCTTGAAATTTATTTTCAATTATAGTACAAGGTTGACACCAAGATGCAAAAAAATGAAGAACAACTATCATTTTAAACTTATAATTGTAATATAAAAAAAATTTAAAAAAAAATGATTATTATATAAACTTATATATTTATTATTTATTTTAATTATGAGTTCATGTTATTCTACATATACTTATGTACATAAAAAGAAAAATCCACTTTTCAGGTATTCATTAAAAATTAAAGAATATCCAATTGATAATAATTATCGTTATCTTAATACAGTTAATAAAATAGTTTATGCAATTAAAAATTATCCTGAAAGAAAATCATTTTATTTTGATACATTTGAAGACATTAAAGTTATTGCAAATAAAGTAGTTCATGATTTAGGAAATGAAGCAATACTTGATGATAAAATATATTGGAATGAATTTGCAATTAAATATAAAGGTGAATATTATGAAATTTCAAGATGTGTTTCATCAAATTTATATTGGAAAACATTTGAAATTAAGAAAATTTAAAATTTTTTTAAAATTCTTTTAGGTTTTTTATTACCACCATTTTTTATATATTTTTCTGCATATGAAGAAGAATAAATATCTTTTAATATTTCCCAAACCGTATCACTATATTTTGTTCCTTGTCTATTAAGAACTTCACATAGTTCAGTTTGCGAAATTTTTAATATATCAATTAAATTTATTATTTTATCTTTAATTAATTTAGGATTATTTTTTTCTATATTTCCAATTTCATTTAAAAAAATTAATATGTCATTAATTTTTTCGTCTTTTATTTCTATATTTTTTGATTCTTTTTTTTTATCTTTTATTTCTTTTACATCTTTATATAAAGAATAATAAATTTCCTTTAATATTTCAAAAACAGTATAATTATATTTAGATTCTGTATCATAATAAATATCATAAATAAGTTCTTTTAAATCAGTTTGTGAAATTTCAAAATCTTCAATTAACTTTATTAATTTATTTTTAATCAATATTGGTTCATCTTTATATTTATTTCCAATTCCAATTAAATAAATATTTAATTCATTTCTTTTTCTAATTTTACTATTCATAATTGTACTTTTCATAGTTGTATCAGTTTTTTTATTGAGAATTTCATTTAAAGTCTCATCATAAATTTCTTTTAACATTTTTTTAATTTCATCACTAATAATGTCTTCTTCAAGATTTTTAATATAAAAATTTAATTTAGTTTGAGATATTTTAAGTTTTTTAATAATTTTTTTAATTTCATCTTTAAGTATTTCATCATTTTTATAATGTTTAATTAAATTTAAATTATAAGCAAATTCATTAATACTATCTTTTTCATATAACGGTGATTTCTTTTTATCCCTTATTTTTTCTAATTTTTCTGTATCAATTTCTTCTTTTAACAAAGGTTTTTTATTTTCCTTTTTAATAGTATCAATAAAATCATCTATTTGCTTACGATGTTCTATTTCACTCTTTTTAAAATAAAAATCAAAAATACTCATATAATCATCAAATGGTTTAATAAAAATATCTAATTTATTATCTAAAAATCTTTTTTCTTTATACTCATTATATAAATCTATAATGTGATATTTTGTTTTTAATAATATAAATAAAGTATATATGAATAATTTTTTTTCATCATTTAATAAAATTTTTATATTTATAATAATTTCATCTATTTGTTTAATAAAATCTTCACTAGCATGATATTCCTTTTTAATTTTTTCAAATATTGATAAGAGTTCTAAAAAATTATTTCTATTACTATCTAATTTATTATATAATGATAAAATAACTAATATATATTTGAATCCTTCTTCATTTGTTATATTATGATATTCTTCTAAATTTTTTCTAATTCAATTGTATCAATTATTTCCTTACCAATTATAACTTTAATATTTGCATTTATTGATTCTAACTTTTCATTAAAATAATTAGATATAGTTAGTTGAATAGCTTCAAATAATATTTCTTGATTATATACTAATATAAAGTTATTTTCATTAAAATTAATTATATCATCTTTATTTACTTCACCATCTGGTGTAACTAAATTGCTTACTTGTCCAAATTCCTCATTATTTATATAACTTAATAATGTATAATTTAATCTTTGTTTTTCATTATTTTTTTCATCAATAAGTGTTAATTCACGTGACAATAACATTTCAATATCACTATAAAAACTTTTTTCATTTGTTTTTTTAATAAAAAAAGGGTATGTTTTAACTATAAACATACCAATAACAGTAATAAAAATAGAAATATTCACCCATTGTTTAAATATATTTTGATAATTTATACCATAATTAATACTATTTTCTATAAGTTTTTCATCAATATTATTATTGAGATTAAAATATAATGAGCGTAAATAATTATAAAAAATTATAATAACATCTAAATCTAGTTTTGAAATTGAATAATTTTGTTTTTTGATTTTAATTAATATTTGTTTAAATTGTTGATATGAATCAACAAAATAAGGGTTTGTATTATTTAAAATTGTATTTTGTTTCATTATTTCAACTATGGGTGCTACAAATGCTGTAATTTTAATGATGTCATTTATCATCATTTGTGATATATAATTAAGTTCCATAAATAAAATAAATATCTTTGATATCTATTTAGAAAAAAATAAAAAGATGCAATTATCTAATAGGACATGCACTTCCTACACAATCACTTGATAATTCATTATCAGCGACAACTTTAATTTTTCCACTTGTAATAGGAATTACTTTTTTAATTAATTCATCATATTTTTCTTTTGAGATTTCTTCAAAAGGTGCTTGTTTAAATCCGTGATCATTATGAAGTAAGAAACTACAAGTTTTTACATTAAATCTAAAGTTTTCACGTAACCATTGTTTAATCTCGTCTAATTCTTGAAGTTTATAATAAACAGTAACAGAAACTGAATTATCACTCCAATTTGTTTGAAGTTCTTTAATAGTATTTAATTGATCAACTGCAGTCATATATTTAGCAAGAATAGTTCCTTCAGGATAACAACAGGGAAATTCAATAATCATTGTATTTTTATCATCAGTACCATCAAAACTCTTTTGATATTCAATATAATAATGATGTTTTTTAGCAAGATCAATAAGAGATGTATTAGAACTAGAAATTCTAATTCTTCTAATGAAATATTGATAAATTGCTGGATGTGCTCCAGATGTAACACCAGCAAGTAAAGATAAAGTACCAGATGGTTTAACAGTTGTTAATTTAACTGAAGTTGGTGCACCAATTTTTTTAGAATATTCAACATCATAATTTCTCAAATATTCATATAAATCACTTAACCATCCTTTTTGTTCATTTGATGATTGCAAATATCCAGTGATACCAATACCCATTCTTAGATTTTTATGAACAATTTTTTCAGTTTCTTTTTGATGACATCCTAATAATAATGAATGTTTACAAATTCTATAAACAATAGTTGCAATATCTTTTAATTCTTCAAATGAATTAATATTACATAAATAAATTTCAGATAAACAACAAGTTTCATAATTAGCGAGACTTTGTTCCGCACAAGGATTATAACCTTCAACATTTGGATCAGGATATTTATCATCATCTTTAATTCTTCCGATTTTTCTAGATAATTCAAGATTAATTAAACCGTATGGTTCTCCATTACCATTATAACCATTCCAAAATTCTTCAGGTAATTCATCAATATTATTACAAACAACTGAATTATTACTCATACATCTCCAATTAGGAATATTTCCAAGATCCCAACGTTTAGCATTAAGATAATCGATATCATCATAATCACCTAAACAAATAAGTGCAGAATTATGGGTTAAATAACCATTACAGAAGAATTCATGGACTTCTTCAACTTCAATATCAAACGTTTTTTGTTTTAAACCAATAATAATATAATCAGTAACTTCAGTTAATTTAACTTTAACATTATTTAAATAAAAAGGTTCTTTTTTTTCATTAATAGTTGGATAATAATTATTAACTAATTTATTAACACTTAAATAATCAATTGAATAAGAATCATCAATTACAATTTGTGTTTTTTGAATTTTATTAATAATACCACAAGAGAATAAAAGATTAGATACATGAGTTGCAAAAAAAGGTGTTGAAAAATCAATTGTAATTGCTTTAAATTCATCATTATTATAAATTTTAACCATTTTAGATTCTAAAATACCAATAATATATCCAATACGAAGTGATAAACTTGCTTCATTAATAAAATATGGAATATTATTATTAAAATAAGTATTAATATAATAAAAGAAATTTTTAGAAACAACTGTAATTACATATTTATTATTAATTCTATCAATATCTGTAATAATTCTTAAAGTATTACCAAATTTATCTAAAATATTTAATAGTTTTTTAAGAATATCATTTGACATACAATCAATAATAATTGAATCTTTTTCTTCATTAAAAGTTTTATTAGTACTACTTAAAAATCCAAATAAAAATGCAATATCATATGTAAAATCAGGTTGAATAATTCTATCTTTACGTGTTTCTGATGGAAATGATGGTAATTTCATATTAGTATTACCATCAATAGAATTACATGAAAGAATTAAATTATCACCTTTTACTAAATCATCTGCTGTTTTCCAATAATAACTATTAGTTTCATTATTATAACATGCCATTTTATGATTACGTGTACATTTAAAAACACCATTTATTGTTGGAATTTCGCAAATTTCTTGATTTCCTTGTTCAAATACTGTTTTTACCTTTTTATAACCTTTAGTTGTTAATACATCATCTCCAATAGTAATATCTTCAATATTAATTAATCCCTTTTTTGTATGAATTTTAGAACCAATAGGAAGACATCGACGAACATTACCAGCAACTACAACTGATGCAATAATATTAACAATATCAAGACAATCAACACTTGTTAATTGTTTTCCTTTACGTTTATTTAAAATTCCTTGGATATAATTAATACCTTTTACTAAATCTTCTGGTCCAGAAGCAACACCTCCAAAACCTTTAATTTTTGTTCCTGCACTTCTAATAAGAACAGTTGAATATGTAAATGATTTACCTTTATAAAAATAAGTTTCAAAAACTTTTTCAAGTAATGATACCCATCCTTCTCTTGAATCTGGAACAATAAAATCAGCATCTTTAGTATCTTTACGTGTAATTGTAATATCAATATCAAGAACTGGTGGTAATTTATTAATATTTTCTTTTTGAATATTAAAACCAACTCCAGTACCTAACATTAAAACATCAAAAATCCAAAGAAATGGTTTAATAGGATCATCAATTTTAACAAAAGCACAATTTTGAAGACTCATAATACCTAATTTACTTACAGTTTCAGTTCCTAATTGCCATAAAAATCTACCAGCAACAGAACATTTAAGACCCATTAAATATTTATAAGCACGTTCAAGTTCATTATTAGTAAAATTAACTTTTAATTGTTTTTGACAACCTGATAAAATTCTAATAATAGTATCTCTAAATTCTTCTGTTGTTTCATCATTATCATCATGTTCATTTAATCTTCGTGCATAAGTTCTTTTATAAGTAATATAACCTAACATTCCCCATGGTGTTTGAATATTATCAGGAATTTTAGATAAATATGATGTATTATTTCTATTTTTATTATGTTCATTTCTATAATTAATATAATGTTTAGCAGTATCAAAATATTTAAATAACATAAGAGTTTTTTCTACTAAATCTTGAATATCTTCAATATTATAATTATTCTCTTTTTTATTTAATTCGACATTAATATAATCTAATATTTCATCCATATTTTCAATATTTACATTAGTATTATTAAATGCTTTAATAAGTGCGTTTTTGATTTTATCGATATTGAAAGTTTCAATAGAACCATCACGCTTAGTAATAGATTTATTCATTTATGGTATAAATATATAATATTAAGATAGTTTTAAATAAAAAATAATTAGTTTTTTTTTCATTATAATAAGTAAAATGAAAATAGAAATAATTATTTTTAATATTGCTGTATTATTATTACTTATTTATTTAATTTATATATATATATATATAAATTATAGATATGAAGGTTTTGAAGTGTCACTTGGACAATTAAAAACACAAGATGATGTTGTTGATTCTACTATTAATAGTGATTTTTTAAGAATTAATGATATTTTTAGCAGTTCGGATTTAGAAGAATTAGATAAAAATAAATTTGATGGTAATTCATCTGAATTTGCTTATCCTAGTGAAATAATACCTCAAATTAAAAGAAATTTTAATAAATTTAAATTATTATTTCCAAATAATACTGCTTTACAAGGATTATCATTTCCAGATGGTTATTATTGGATAAGATTTAAAAATGATAATAGAAAATTAATTTATTGTATTATGAATGAAGCATATTTTGGCGGTGGTTGGATGTTAGCAATGAGAGCAGTTAAAAATAGTACTACTTTTAAATATGATTCAGCTTATTGGACTAATACACAAACTTTAAATGATAGTGATTCTATTATTAAAAATATTTTAACTGAAATATTAAATATCAATACAGGTAATATGGATATTGAAACAATTAGAAATAATGAAGATTTAAGAACAATAAGTAGTATTGGAAATTTAATTTTTAATACAGGTTTAAATCAAAATACTTATGATTTAAAAACAGATGCTTTTAATTATCATGATGCACGTGAATGGATGGCAATTTTTTATCATAAAACAGGTGATATGATAACAAGAGGTGGTGATATTATTTTAGTAAGTGAAGGTGGAAAAACTGAAGGAAAAACACCACAACCTATTTCATCTCAAAATAAAAATACTCGTGGTTGGATATGGCGTGAAGTTCCAAGAACTACTAAAGCAAATGGCGATCCTGAATCAATGAGAGAATTATTTTTTAATAGAACACCTGGAAATGGATTTAATAATACTAATAATTATTGGGAGTTTTTATCTAAATATGGTATATCAAATGCTAAAGGTTTAAATAAATGGAGAAAACAAAGTACAGATACTGGTATAACTTTATGGAGTGGTCAAGAAGGTTTTAATTTTTATGGTATTAATTGGGAATATCCTACATCTGGTTTAATGTGGGGTCATCATAGAAGATATAGAGTAAGATGGGGTTTTGTTTGGAATAATGAAGTTGATATTAATAATCAAACTAGTGATGCTGCATGTGGTATTGGAATGACTGATTATTCATGTAGAGATGATTGGCGTTGGGATGGTACACAAATAAAAGGTTGTAACGAATCAATAGCATTTGAAATATATGTACGTTAAAAATAAATTACTTTGTTTTTTTTTCATTATAATAAGTAAAATGAAATTTGGAATAATTTTATTTAATATTACAATATTAATTTTTATAATTTTTCTAATTTATCTCTATATGTATGTTAATTGTAAATATGAAGGTTTTTCAGAATTAGATGATTTAGGATCATTATCTGAAGATGTTTCTAATCAAGAAAAAACTATAGTTAAAGCAGAAGATAAAGTAACAACTGCATTTGTTGAAGAAGATACTATTTTAAATTCAACTATTAAAGATGATTTTTTAAAAAATACTGCAACTTTTGATAAAGCAGATTTTGAAGTTGTAGTAGAAAAAAAATTAGATGGTAATTCAGATAAAAATGCATATCCATCTGCTATTATACCTCAAATAGTTAGAACATTTAGAAGATATAGAGGACAAAGTGGAAATAGTATTCAAAGTGCAAATTTTCCAGATGGTTATTATTGGATTAAATTTAATGAAAAATCAACACAATATATTTATTGTATTATGAATGAAGCATATTATGGTGGTGGTTGGATGTTAGCAATGAGAGCAGTAAAAAATAGTACTACTTTTAAATATGATTCAGAATATTGGACTGGTGAAACAGTTTTAAATAGTGATTATGATACTATTAAAAAAGTATTACAAAAAACAATTAATACAGATTTAACAACACAATTAAATATACAAAAAAATGAAGAATTACAAAGTATTAGTAGTATTGGAAATGCTATATATAGAGCAGATTTAAATGCATCTGAATTTGATATAAAAACTGATGCATTTAATAGTTATAATGCACGTGAATGGTTGGCAGTTTTTTATTTTAAAGATAGAAATGGTGCAATAACAAGAGGAGGTGATTATATATCAAGAAATGAAGGTGGTAAAACAAAAGATGATATGGAAATATCAACAGAAAATAAAAATACTCGTGGTTGGATATGGCGCGAATTAGCAAGAAGTACTCGTAAAGATGGAGAACCAGAACCAATGAGAGAATTATTTTATAATAGAAGAGTTACAAGTACAGGATTATCAAATACTAATAATCATTTAGACTTTTTAGCGAAATATGGTATAGGTCATGTACAGGGTTTAAATAAATGGAGAAGAAAAGATACAGATACAGGAACTCCTTTATGGAGTGGACAAGAAGGTTTTAATTTCTATGGTATTAATTGGGAACATCCAACTACCGCTGCTATGTGGGGCGGAGGTCGTCAATTTAAAGTAAGATGGGGTTTTATATGGAATAATGAAGGTCATGAAATTTATACATCTGATTGTTCTTGTGGTATTGGAATGGCAGAATATTCATGTCGTGATGAATGGAGATGGGATGGAACACAATTTAAAGGATGTAATGAATCAATAGCATATGAAATATATGTACGTTAATAAACATTAAAAAAAGAACTAATTGGACTAATTGGACTAATTGTACTAACAGGACTAATTGTTGGAGAAGTATTTTTAATTAAATCTATTAACATTTGTTTTTCATTATATAAATTAATTTGTTTTTCTAAATCATTAATTTTAATATCAATATTTATTATTAACTTACTATTTTGAATTAAATTATTTTTTTCATGAATTAATGAAATATAATCTGATTGAGATAATTGTGGATATTCCATTAGACGTTTAATTAAAAATTTTTTATTACACATCCTCTATTATTTAAATGATATTTCAAAATTTTTATCAGAAACTCTTTTTAAAACAATAATATCTCCTAATTTATTATTAGATGAATATGTATTTTTAATTAAATTATAATGATTAAAATTTATTTCATCATTAATTATATTCATATATTTATCATTAATTATAACTAAATATTCATCTTTATTTTTATAAATATATGGATATTCTTCTAATAATTTTAATGAATATATTAAACATTTATTATAATTATTATAAAAATCTATTATTTTAATTAATAAATAATAAATCATTAATTTATTTTCAGAAATTTGTGTTATTTCATTAATAGTCATTTGTTTCATTTTTGCAATTATTTCATCTTTATTAATTTTATTTTTTAAAATAAATTTTTTTAAATCAAAATTATGACTAATATTTTTAACTTTTGATTTAATATATTTAGATGTATTATCATAATTATAAATTTTATAATTAAGTAATTTAATTTTATTAATATCTACATTTGCTATTAAATATTCAATTACTTTTTCAATTCTATTAATTTCTTCTTTAATTTTAAAAATATAATTATTCATATCACCTGTTTCTTTTTCATTTAATGGTGTAGTATCAATATCAATAATAAATTCATAATCATTTGATTCATCTATATTTTGTTTATTATTATTAAAATTAACTAACTTTTCTTTATTAATATAATAATTAAAAAGTTCATTAATATTAATATCGTTACAATTATCAAAAAGTTTCTTATCAATAATTTTTTTAATAAACAAAAATTCCATAAATAAAAATAGTTATTTATTTTTATATATAATTTACATTCTTATAACATTCACCAAATTTAAAGAAACCTCTGAATGGACATCTACATTGAATTACTTCAGTCTCCTGATCTACATATTTATGATGTTGTTCTTTTTGCAAATATTCAATAAAACAATCTTTATGAAGATACCTACTTTTTTCTTTATAGGTATTGAGCTGAACAACTTGCAAACCTTCGCCTTCAGTGTGAATATCTTGAAGACAAATGCAACAATTATCATCAATTTCATGAGATACTTCATCGATATGCATAATCTTAAAAGGAAGATTAGAGATATTCCAAGGAATTGGTTTGCAAATCATCTTGAGAATTCGAAAACAATTAACATATTCAGAAGAATATCCAGTAACATTTCTAACAAATTTAGTGCGAAAATTAATCATATCATCAATTATCATTGCTGAAACCTTAGTTTTTTCACTAAAAGTCATATAATCTATAGGAGTACCAGTTGAATTAGATAGACGAGTAGAATAACCACCATAGGATGAACATTCCATAATAAAGACATTTGAAAGAAAATCTAAATTATTGAAAGGAGGTTCAATAGATGAAGCAAAACCTGCAAATTCTGGATGATTAAAATTGTTTTGATTGCTGTTGTTAATTTCAATCAAATCAATTTTAAGCGTAATTCTAACACCAGATTCAAATAAAGTGCGTCCAACTCTAAGAGTAAGAGTAATAACTTTATGTTTAAGAAACTGATTCATTTCAGAATAATCAAAATTGCGAAAATGAACGTCATCAATAATGTTAATAGTACCATTAAAAATTCTAACAAATTCTCTTAAACGATTTTGAAAGACAAGAGAATTATTTTCAGAACGAAAGAAAATATCGATATCATTCGGAATAATAAGACGATGTTTAGTTTCTTCATCATAATTAGGATCCCAATACTTATCAGTGTCTAAATTTCGCCTAAGAAAATGACTTCTATAATGTTTACCAATAATATCATCTCTAACAACACCGCCAAATAAAATTCCATTAGAGTTCAATCCAATAGTTTTAACACGATTACATAAAGCTCTCTTTTCACGATTAGCATTAATACTAATAGTAACAATTTTTGATGTCATTATAACAACAATAAATTATATGAAATTATAAATCATTTTTTTATAAATTTACATAAAAATATTATATATAAAAATTATTATTATATATAATAATAATTAATGTATAAAACTTATTATATTCAACCATATAATACATTATTTTCATCAAACAAACCAAATATAAATCCAAATATAAATCCAAATATAAATCCAAATATAAATCCAAATATAAATCCAAATATAAATCCAAATATAAATCCAAATATAAATCCAAATATAAATCCAAATA
>Ga0172373_10004041_pt1 | contig 20911 bp, 26 predicted proteins | sample Lak10m_2_FD_114546 | JGI IMG/M metagenome (GOLD analysis project Ga0172373, IMG submission 114546) | Freshwater microbial communities from Kabuno Bay, South-Kivu, Congo - kab_092012_10m | ecosystem: Environmental > Aquatic > Freshwater > Lake | place: Democratic Republic of the Congo...
CCAAGAAGTTTGCAATACAAGCCTGTATTGTTGTGCCAACAGTCATCCGGAACAAGGCAGACCGCAGCAACACAAAAAAATTTTTCTTCACCCCTCCCGACCTTCCTTCACGCCAGACCCCATGAAAAAAATCCTGACCAGCCCCCAGATTCCCAGCTTTGTTGCCGTCGTTGCCATCCTGCTGGGCATCTATGATCTCGTCCGCGGGTTCATGCACACCATTCTTCTGGAGTATTCCGCGACACATATTGCCGTGCTGGATTTATCGGGCAGTACCGCCAGCGATCAGTTGCGATTGCTTGGTGCCTTCGGCATTTCAAATTTCGAGACCGGCATCATGCTGATCCTCATGGGTGTCTTTGCACGGGGACTGGCAATGATCATGTTGGCAGCCATTCCAACGGTCGCCCTGATAGGCACTTTCGCCATCCGCTTCAACAGCGCAGGGTACCCGCCCTCTCAGGCCCACTGGGGCGGCCTGCAACCCATGATGGTTTATCTGGGAATCTGCATATTGACCTTCATTGCTGGTGCCATGGTGATGTACCGGCAAGCGGGCAAGACCTCTTCGGACGGCGACTAAGGCGTCAGGCCGGCGCGTCGCCCGAATTTTTGGTGATGGAATCATCGACTGACATCGACCTTAATCGGGTTCGCCGTTATGGAGGTCCGATTGCCCATGCTGCGCTGCAGCCCGAGCGACAGCTGTTCCATGTTGAGGGTATTGATGGATTAATGGCCCATACCCTAACCGGCCGATGCGAAGTCGTGATGGGAGACCCGATCTGTGCGAGCAAGGACAAGTCTCGATTGGCCGATGCCTTTGCCGAGCATGCCTTGTCGCATGGTCACGCGCTGGTTTGTGTGGCGGCATCGGGCACCCTACGGAATTATGTCCTGGCCAGGGGTTGGGCGGCGCTGGAATTTGCCGACCTGCTGGCGACCGATCCCCGATATGATTTCGAGCAGGGCCCTGAGGGCCGACATCTGCGCCAGCAGTTGAACCGAGCCCGACGCGAAGGCGTCACTGTTAAGGAATATCGACGATCCGGCAATGACCTGTTCGAAAATCGGGTGCAGTCAACCTATGACCGTTGGAGAAACCGACGCACGGGGCCGCAAATGTATTTGGGAACGGCAGGTTTGTTCGATCACGAACCTGGCCGTCGTTGGTTTATCGCCCAACGAGGGACCGACGTGCTTGGCTGCCTCTCGCTGCTGGAGGCCGGAGGAACCGGCAGTCCCTACCTCATCAACCTGGTGGTCTCTTCCCCCGAGGCACCTGCCCATACCAACGAGCTGATGATTGTCACGGCACTGGCCGCACTGGGATCAGAGGGATGTCAGTCGGTATGCCTCGGCATCGGTCCACGCTCCAAACTGGGGAGCATTGAGGGGTGTCGGCCCCTGCAAGACCGTTTGGCTCGCTGGCTTTATCAGTTGTCCATTCAACTGTTGCACCCTGATCGAAAAACGGAATTCTGGAAAAAATTCGGGGCTACACCGCAGGAGCCGTTATATCTGCTCTTTCAGAATCCGCAGCTGCATGTCTGGGATGTGTACGCGCTGTTCAGGGCCTTTCATGCCTCGATCCAGTGAGCGTTCCACTGCCACCCTCAATGAGGCATAACGCGGATTTGGCTGCGAGTAGACCGCTCGGCCCATCAGGTGCTGAAGGAAAAATTCGACGGTAGCCCGCCTCGCGGTAATACGCACTTGGCGCGAGTCGGCTCGACCGCAACGACAAATACCGTAGCCAAAACGATCCGGCTCATCCAGCATTTGCACATGGTCAGCATCGCGCAGGGTCAGTTCGACGGTCCCGGCGGGCGCCCGCTCGAAAAATCGCTGGTAGTTGGTCGTCTTGGGCGCACAGACACTGGATGCTTGCCAGGCGACTTCGGCCCCAATCAGAAGCACCGGGATCCGAAGCCGGGCAATCGGTCCATCCACTGCCGATATATCGCCGTTGTCATCCGGATCGATGGCGACCACACCGGCAAATTGGCCATATTGCGCAGCGGCCAGCACCGCGTCCTTTCCACCCATTGAGTGGCCGGCGATACCAATCCTTTCGGCATCGATCCAGTCCTGATCTGCCAGCCAATGCGCGATCAGGCTGGCATCCCGCGCCAGTTCAAGGTCTGTTCGGAAAACCGAATACCAGGTTCGCATCGCGACCACAAAGCCGCGGGAAGCCAACGCGCGAGCATAGCTCGCGTACTGGTCCTCCGCCGCCATTCGCCCCGGCAGGAAAACAATTGCCGGTGAATGCGCAGCCAACTGCTCCGGTCGATAGAGCAAAATCTCCAGAGCATCGGAGTCCTTCGACACCTCAAGGCGAGAAACATGGACTTGCAGGGGCCCGGCGGCAGCCGCATCGCTGGCAAGCAGACCCACAGAGTCGCTAATCAGCACATCGCCAGCAGTAGACGATTCGGCACTTCCGAGGGCAAGAAACCCCAAAAGCAGGCTACGGACCAGTGTTGTGGAGAGAAAGTTGCCTTGCGTATGAGTCAGATTCAATCCCGGGTTAACTTGATTAAGCAGCAATCGACGGAGAAACCCCCGGTGACGTCCACTCCGGACTGGTGACGGCAGGACTCGATAACAAGGCCTCGATTCAAATCACCATCGCCTTGTCCCGGTTTACTTGTTTGTCGCTGTTGACTTCAGCGTCGGCAGCTTTTCCAGCTGGTCGGGGTTCAGAACCGCATTGATGTCCTTGCGGGTCTTCAATGCGGTCTCAAGGAGTTCTTCGAACGCAGCGGAGTGAGCCTTGGCAGCCTGCCGAATGGCAGCTTCATCCTTGGACGGGTCGAGAAAGATTTCATGCGCCCAGGCCGTCGCATCGTTGACCTTGCGGCTAATGCCACCAATCCGCTGCTGATTGGCCTGATTTATTCGGTAGATTTTGCCGATCTGTTCATCCGTCAGCCGCAATTCGTCAGCATGGCGGAAAATGACATCACCATAGCTTTCGTGGCGACGCTCATTGTCCGCCACCATGCTCGCCACCCATTTCTCGAAACCCATGCCTTTTTCGCGGGCCGCCACATCTCCCACATCAAGCTCAGCCATCACGGTAGCGCTGCAGAAAAGCCCCACAATCAACCCCAGCCCCATCAAACCATTCAGTTGGATTGTGTTCATCTTGTCACTCCATTCCAGTTATCGGCAAAGGGATTCAGGCCCCGCTCACTCGACCACCACGGCGGTGCCACTGGCGGAAACCATCAGCATGCCGTTGGTCTGGCCAAGAACCTCGTAGTCCAGATCCACCCCGATGACCGCATTTGCCCCCAGTTCCAGCGCCCGTTCCTCCAGTTCCCGGAGTGCAATTTCGCGGGCCCGCTGCAGTTCCTTCTCATAGGTTTGAGAGCGACCACCGACCAGGTCGCGAATGCCGGCGAAGATGTCCTTGAACACATTGGCCCCGAGGATTGCCTCGCCACAGACGATGCCGCAGTACCGAGTGACGTGCTTGCCTTCAACCGAAGGTGTGGTGGTGGTGATGATCATCATGGAGCCTCCTCATGGTTTTATTGGGCGTAATTGCGAAGTGGCATTTCAGGGGGATTCCGCTTACCCACAAAGCCCACAGTCTCAATCGATGCGCGTGACGAATTGCTCCATGGGCCGGCGGACTTTCTTCAGATTGACCAACCAATCCTTGTCCGCTTCACGATAGCCCAGTGGCAGCATGAGCACACTGCGAAGGCCCTGTGGGTGAAGGTCGAGAATCTCATCCACTGCGGTGGGATCAAACCCTTCCATCGCCGTGCAATCGACCTCCTCGAATGCCGCCGCCATGATCGCCGCCATCATGCCGATGTAAGCTTGCCGGGCCGCATGCTCGTGGTTGACCTCGGCTCCCCGCGACGGATAACCGGACAGCAGCTGCTGGCGATAATTCTCCCAGCCCTCATTCCTGATACCGCGGACCGTATTGGTGAGGTCGAACATCGAGTTGATGCGTTCCGGGGTGTAGTTATCCCAGGCAGCAAAAACCAACAAATGCGAGCAATCGGTCACCTGCCCCTGATTCCAGGAAACCGGCTTGATCCGTTCACGCAAAGCCGGATTGGTGACGACCAGAATCTCATAGGGCTGCAACCCACTCGATGTAGGCGCCAGGCGGGCTGCCTCGAGTATGCGATCGACCTTTTCCTCCGGAACTTTTCTAGCCGGGTCCATTTTCTTGCAGGCATATCGCCAGTGAAGTCTTTCAATCAAATCCATGGTTTGCACACCCTATGTTGAATATTGAAATTTGAAGAGACGGATGATAACGAACTAATTTTTGCATCGTGAACATTTCACGATTTATCTGAGGACGACTCCCTGAGCCACCATCCGCTGTATCGCGTTGGCACCGTCCGCTGCCTCGACGTCGACTGCGCAAATTGCCTCACCCAGCAGGGTCACTCGGTACTCAAGGCTCAATGCGTCAAGCACGGTATTCATGACGCAGTAATCGGTCGCCAAACCACCTACCCAGAGATGATCCACATCGGCCGAGCGAAGCCATTCATCCAGTGATGTGCCGGTAAATGCAGAGTAAGTCTCCTGATCGCGACAATCCGGTTTATCAACGATCCGAACTTCCGGTTGTAGTTGCAGGCTATCCGGAAAGTCTGCGCCCCAGGATCCCTTGATGCAGTGGCTGGGCCAGGGTCCTCCCTGTTCGAGAAAAGAACAGTGATCAGGCGGGTGGGAATCGCGGGTGGCGAAGACGGGAAGTCCTTCATTGCTGAAATGGGCCATCCAGCGATTGATCGGCTCGATAACGCACTCCCCCCGAGAAACGGCAAGTGCACCGCCGGGCAGGAAATCGTTCTGCACATCAATCACCAATAATGCGTCGCCCTGCATCGGCCTGTCGGCTGGCATGTTCACCGTGGGCAGACCTTACACGCCATGATAGTCAAAGCAGGTAGAAACTGTCGGATTTCAACGGTTCAGGCGCTTTCGACTCGCCCAACAACTGGCGAACATTGATTTCGATGGTCCGACTGATGGCTGTGACCGGGATGTCGCTGGGACGGTTGCGGAACGGATCCTGCAGGACATAGGCTGTTTTCTCCAACATGAAAAACACAAGGGCCATCAGCGTCAGCAGGGGTATTTCCAGCAGGGTGCTGACATCCTTCAGCGAAACAGATAGCAGAATCACAAACAGATAGATTGCAAAGTGCAGAAAAATTCGGTAGGTGACGGGAAAAACCGTTGAATTGATGCGCTCGGCCTTGCCCATCGAGTCGCATAGGCGAACCAGCGTGCTATCCAGTTGCACATGGCTGAAGGCGTCGATCAAACCCTCCTCACGTAAACGTTTCAAGTCATGCGCATTCATCTGCAACAGGGCCAGCGCCTTGTTTTGATGCCGCTGTGCCCGTTGCCCATCCTCACTTCCGCTGTAGCGGGTAATGCTGGCAATCGGGTCAACTCCCCGCAATGACTCGCCCAGTGCGTAGTTGAAGGCGATAATGCGATGGGACATCCGCGTGATGAGGTCATGCGGTTCACCCGCCACAAAGCCCTGCAATTGCATCACCCAGCTCCGCGAATCATTGACCAGCGCGCCCCAGACTTTTCTGGCTTCCCACCACCGGTCATAGGACTGGCTCATCTTGAAGCCCAGGATGACCGATATGGCTGTTCCGAGGAAGGTCGGAATAGGGAGAGGCAGTTCCGGCAGGTCATCGACAAAATGGAAGGTACCGTAATGCAGTGCAGTGCCCACCAGAGTGATGGTTAGCACCTCCCTCCATACTTTCTTCAGAATGTAACTCAGGGGAATACGCTTATCGAGCAACATGGGATTTCCTCGCTACAAATGACCTGGGTTTCGATTTCACGGCTAGAGACTTTGACACGCACATTCATGGGCCAAAACGCCTCGGTCGGACAGGCGGTTAAAGATCATTGTCCATTGGCCTTGCGCGTCCGCTCGGAGACAATCAGATATCCCCGGTAGTTGTTGGCCTCATGATCACGGGTCTGCATGGCGGCAAACAACTGTTCCGCCCGAACCCAGACCGGAGGGTATTTATAGCGGGCGACATCCAGCACCAGAAACCGGTCCCGTGCCTCATCATAGGCAGCCACGGGTGAAAAATGTCCGTAGGTCTGCTGCCCCAGCGCGCTGCGTAGGTAGTTCACGACCAGATAACCATGACCCGCCTGCAGCACCTGCTTGGCGTCATCAATGAATTTGTAAAGCCCACCGGGACGGGCGTGGGTCACCCTGACTTCCACGGGAAAGGTCTTCAGAGCCGCCGCCAATTGATCCAGCGTGACTCCCTTGCGGTTGACCAGTTCGGGTGGCAGCACCCGGACGACTCCGTCGGTAAAAAAGTTCTGCTGGGTTAATTGCCCGGTCTGACTGGGTCCGAAAGGTGCCGTAATCCCTATGGCATTCAACACCATGACGCTGGCCGCGATGCCGCAATAAGCCGGGGCTTCCTGGGAGAGATACCAGCGGTTGAGTGTCCAGAAATCATCCTTGTAGCGGCTCCTGAACAGCATCGCCTGACCCTGAGGGTCATCAAATGCAATCAGATTATCGGGTAGCGGCAGGCCCCGATAGTTGTCGGCGGTTACCCCGAAGGCCGTTAAGAGCAGCGTGAGCAACAGCATCGCTCGCATCCAGAAACCTCCAGTCACGCCAGCAGCCTGACCCGGCGCAACTGCCAAGGCAAAACGATCAGGAGGGTCATGACCAGGATGCACCATTTGTAGGAGGCGACGGGCACCGGGTCGAGTTCCATGATCGACAGCGATTGCAGCAAAGCCACCATGGAAACAGCCACCATCAGGCTAACCAGCAAATAATTCATCTGCGCCTTTTCCACGGCCTTGGCCACCGCCTCCTCCAGCACCTCCACTCGTTCACGATCGGTCTCTGCTTTTTTCAGCCGATAGGAATCCAGTTCATCCGGTTTATAAGTGCTCATCACTTTTACTCATCATTTGGTAAACCCGGCCATCGGAGTCGTTAAACGCAAAATGATTCGCTGACTGATGCGATGGACTCGGCATCAGGGACCCCAGCTTCAGTGCGTCGGCCCCACCGGTTGATCATAAACCGGAACCCACCCCATTTACTGAGAACCACTCATGCTGACAGGAATCCGCTGCCGACCGAACCCACCCGTTTTTTCGGTCTCGGTCAGTCAACTTGTAGGAGAGTTGAAAGGCGGTTACTGCGTGTAACGAATGTAAAGTCATAGACCAAAGCGCCAGAGCCCAAGCAAATCAGGGCTTCAGGAAATACCGTTATCTGACACTACAAGGTTGACGCTCAGTAAGTGCAAGGGCACCTTCGCCCCCAAGCGATGAACCAGCCAGCATGTCATAGCTTCCAATTCAGCGTCACTGTCATTAAGCCCCGGAAAGGGCAAGCCCATGCAGCGCGAGGCGATGCGGCACCAGCAAGGCATAAGCCGGGTCAGCCACAGACCCGGAATACATAAACCCGGCATGGGGAACCATCAACAACTTGGGACAAAGCTGTGCCTGATCAACGAGCGTTCCATGCAGCCATCCCTGGATTTGCGAACTGAGTTGCCGTGGGCTGGCCGAATAAGACAGCCCGGCAACGGCCGGCGAACGATGAGTTAAGGGTAAATTCCTCATATATCGGTCTCGAATTCAATGAGGCTCTATCAAGATTGAACTTGATCTGAGCCTGGCGCCATCGAATTCAACCCAGCGGGTCAGAACATACCGCGGGGTGATGGTCAGGCTAATGCCTATAGCGGCAAGCGGCGGGAACGAGTAGTACTGCCCTGACCTTCCGCACCGCGATCATTGTCACATGCCACAGGAAGATCAGGGCGACTTCGAAACTTTTAGACGGCGCCACCTTGAGGCAACGCCAAAGGCATTGGATCGGTCAGTATCAGCCCTGCCCGGCTGATTCCGGCAAACCCGCCGAACCAACCCTTGGCTGGTGCGGCCAGTCCCAGAAATCATGTTTGGCGCCACTCGCGGTCTGGGGTTGTGTAACCTCGGGATTTGAAGGACCTGCACCCTGGCGGAGGATCTTGCGGGGGGAAGTTTTTCGGCTCATTCGGACTTCGTTCATGACGTTTCTCCAGCAAACAGTGATCGCTATCACACTGCTGCGAAGCAACGCCTGTGCCAGGGCGGATGGCCCCTTAAATCAGCGGATTCGCGATGGAAAGGACTCCGGCACCGTGCCCTTTGCCCCAATCTTGCCGGGGGAAAAGCACAGTTGAACCTTAAGCATGTCAGCGGACCGCCCCGTAAAAGAAAATACCCCACTACCCGCTCATGTTCATCAACAACACTCAAGGCAAAGGCACCAGCGAGATAACCTTGCCGTCGGCACCGAACCAGACCATACCATTGGCCAGCATGATCCCTTGGTCGCGTACAAACATATAACGGGGGATATCACTGAGAATCGCCTCGCGAGTAGCGGGGGTGATGAGAGCCTCGTACTGTTCGATGAAATCAGCAGGTGAGCGCAAGGTGATCGTCCGCTTCCCCGATAACACCCTGATGGGATAGCGGATTAATCCAGCGACTGCGGCCTTGTCGCCACGCCTCGCAGCTTCCCAAAAGCGTTGTGCATTTCGATCGATCAGACCGTCATCAGCTGCACCGACTGCGCCATAGCGATGGCCAAGACTGCCGGTCGTCGCATCAACGGAACGCAGATAGAAAGGCCGCTGTTGCGAAGAACCTGTTTTCTGCCAGGACCCTACCATAACCTCGCATTCCAACCTTGAATCACCGTAGTTGCCCCGAGGGTCCTGATCGGCGAACACCCCGCTAAATTGCCCGGTGACCTTCCCTGACGCATCCAGTTCATCAAGAACAAACTGCCTGCCATCAATGATGCGACCCTTCAGGTCAATATCCCTAAGCTGGGACGCATACACATAGCGACCCTTGAGCTTCGTGCCGTTGAAGACCAGGGTCATCTTGATGTGGAGATCCGTCGACAGATCGCCCACGTAATTCCAGAGGGTTCCCGGCTCGCTCCGCTGACACTCGGCCAATGACCCGAGGGGTAGCAGCAGCATCGCCAGCACAGACAACCACCGCGAATAAGACATGCTGGTTTACCCTTTAGTTTGGAAAGTTCATGATAAAACCAGCCATCGAACCGCGCGCACACTCAACTGCGGAATGGCTTGGTTCTGAGCAAAAAGCTATCGAGCAGTTCGACAATCAGCGGATCAAGTCGGCGCCTGACCTCAACCTCAATGGCGGTCGGCACCCCAAAACGCGCCTCGGCTATCGACCCCGCGATACAAGCCATGGTGTCGGCATCGCCACCGAGTGACACGGCATTACGCACTGACTCCTCGAAACTGTTGGCCGCCAGCGCGCAAATAATTGAATCCGGTACCGTGGATTGGCTGGTTTCATTGCGAACATGGGTCGACCGAATTTCATCCAGCGTCCGGTTCAACTCATATCCGTACATGTCTGCAACGTGGGCGCGAAGCCATTCCGTGCCAGCCCCCAGCCGAGCAAACCAGATCGTCTCTGCCGTCGCCAGCGCACCCTTGATGCCCTCTGGATGATCATGGGTCACCGCAGTCACATTCACTGTATTGAGGCGGAGCGACTCCAAATTTGGCGACAGCCAGGCACAAGGCGAGACCCGCATGGCCCCGCCATTGCCATAGCTGCCGTAGGGCGGTTGTGGCGTCGGTGCAGCCACCCAGCGCATAAAGCGCTCGCCATAGCCACTCACTCGGGTCGTATCGATCGTCACCACCCGTACCCAGTCCCGCAGGCTATCCACGATGTCGACACCGTTGATGAGATGATCGGAAACGGCACAAGTCAGCACCGTGTCATCCGTGAAACTGGAACCTTCAGGGAAAAGCGGAAAATCCGGACCAATAACCCGGTTGAATTCCCAACGCGAGCCGATGATGTCCCCAGCGATAGCGCCCAGCATGGTTGTATTTCAGACCAGCAGGCAATCAGAACCTATTCAGGATTATCCCCACTGTGCTGGGATTGGGCTTTTTCCAAATGAAGCAGCGCTTCACTGGCTTCACTCCCGGCAGAGGACGTATTGAATTGCTTGGCGTCTTCGACGGCATGCCGGAGTTCTTTTTCACCGTCAAGGAGGTGCTTTAGCTTTTCTGGATCGTTCAATCCGGCAGCCTTGGCGGCTTCGATATGTTTCAGGGCCGCTGTGGCATGCTCCTGGATTGCCGAAGAGTCGCCTGCCGAGTGGGCTGCCTTTTTGGCATGCTTCATGGCCTCTTCGGCATGTTCTGTCGCCCGGAGCAATGGGGCGGATGACAGCAGCATAAGCGCGCACATATATGCGTAAGACTTGACGAGATTCATGGCAACCCCTGCTGATCAGTGAAAATCAGTCCTGCAATCCCTGAGAAAATCAGCACCGACCGCCGGAGAGGCCAACAGCGCGCAAGGCCAGATCATCCGGCGCGGGCAAGCCGTTCTTTTCAAGAGTCTGGCTGAACCATTCCAAAGTGTAGAGCAAGGGACCGGACGCGTACTCATAGACGCCATGAGGATGGGAAAAGAACACCGCCGACGCCGTGGTACCACTCTGCCGGGTGATGCCGGCCATGGGCGACCCGGGATTATCAATCAGCGCGCCCACCGCGGCGGGGAGTTCATCGCAAAGCTGCTGAAACACGGCGGTTTCACCCTTGATGATTCTGATTGGACTGATTGATGCGCTCATCTGGTTTACTGGTTTAACTTGAAACATTTCGGAAATTGTCCGAATTCCTTTCTCAGGCGCTACAGCAGTGGGGTAGCCATGGTATTTTTTCAATGGCTGTCAAGCAGCGTTCCTAATCTTACTTGAAGGCCGCCACCATGGGCTTGAATTGCCCCCCATGCAGCGTCTCCGCCATTAACCTTGACCAACAACGTCGGTCAATATCCTCTCGATGGCGTTATCATGCACGCACACTCTACACAGGACACTCCGTGAAAACTGTGATTCTTACACTTTGCACGCTCCTCTTGGGATTGACGGGGTGCAACACCCTGAACATGACCGAGGAGACCCCTCACCCCCATTCGGTAAGCTTGGAACAAGGACCCGAAGCCGAAGTCCGCGCCGCCCTGGTACATGTCCTCAGTGTCGCCAGACATAAGGATCTGCCTGCCTATAAAACATTGATCCTTCCTGCCGACCTGCCTGATTTCGAAGCCAGGGAGAAAGACTATCCCGGCACCTATCAGTCGATGATGGCCTCTATCTCGGCCGAAAAACCGAAAAATTACCGTTTGGACCTCAACGGCTCATTGGCAACATTCACCGCCCAACCCACGCCGAAAATGGGCGATTACAGCAAGAAGGAAAACATTCGGCTGGTGTTGGTGCGCGACGGCGATCAATGGAAATTGGGTAAAAACTGATTGAATCTTGCAACGATCATCACCAAACAAATCGTTGCATCAAGAAGGTCGTCAGGCCTGATCATGGGAAGCTAGGACCCTGACTCCTCCCAAGGTCCGTCACCAGTAGCCGCCCATCACGCCCATGCCTCCCATACCGTACATACCGCCCATGGGGTACATGCCCCCCATTCCGTACATACCTCCATACATCCCCAAACCGCCCATCCCGTACATTCCACCCATGCCATACATGCTCTGATTGTATTGCGCCTGGTTCATGAGAGCGTCGGCGCTGCGCTTTTGAGCCAGCAGTGTCTGAAATTTGTCGACTTCCGCCTGCCCTCCGACATAAATGCAATCACACTCATCATGGTCGGCATAGATATAGGTAGGCTTGACCGCCTTATCCATGTAGACCACCTTGCGCTGAGGCATGGTCTTGAGATTGGCCTCCTCCTCGGGATTCTTGGGCATGTACAGATGAAAACCTGCCGCCGCCAGCAGCTGTTCGTTTGACTCGTTATCGCGGTTGCTCATGGAGGCGCAACCCAGAATGGGCGCGACGATCATAGCTACCAGCAGTTTGTTCATCCACATATCGGGACCACCCCAAGGTTCGTGTAACGGATTAGGCATTATGGGCTGATCGTCAGTCCAAGACGAATTGGATCGTGTTCTTCGTAATCAATCATTGCTAATTACCCACAGGAATCCCTCGTAAGCCCGAAAGGAATTTTCAAATTTCAATTTGATCTTTTGGATACGTTGAGTTGATTGCTAGCATCCGCAAGCAATCTCGGTAGAAACAGCACTCACACCGTGGGGTGTCTTTTTGGCCAATACCTCAATTGTCGGGAGCTTGAGACGATGAAAAAGTGAAGGACCCAACGACACTGCCCGATTACAGTTCGTAACCCCCATCCACACCACTGGCACAATGAAACTGCAGCAGCTTCGTTACATCTGGGAAGTCGCCCAGCACAAAATGAGTGTGACCACGACTGCCGAGAGCCTGTTCACCTCGCAACCGGGCATCAGCAAACAGATACGATTGCTTGAGGATGAACTGGGCATAGACATCTTCGTTCGCAGTGGCAAGCAGTTCACCGGACTGACCCCGGGCGGGCAAGAGATTGTGGCTATGGCCGGGGATATCCTGTCGAGGGTGAACGATATCCGGCTAATCGCCAGTGATGTTCTCAACAAACAGGTGGGCGAGCTTTCCATCGCAACGACGCACACCCAAGCGAGATATGCTCTGCCTCGGGTCATACAGGCTTTCATGCGCCAATACCCGGAGATCAGGCTCACAATTAATCAGGGAACCCCGAGCCAGATCGCCGAGCAGGTGTCGCGGGGTCTGGTCGATATTGCCATTGCCACCGAATCCACCGATCTTTTTCAAAACCTGGTTACCCTCCCCTGCTACCAGTGGAATCGGAGCGTCCTGGTACCGCAGGATCACCCCCTGGCCGGTCTACCCGAGCTCACGCTGGAGCAACTGGCCCAATACCCCATCATTACCTACACCTTCGGCTTTACCGGCCGCTCGCAACTGGATCGCGCTTTCGAAACAGCGGGATTGCATCCTCAAATCGCCCTGACCGCCGTCGATGCCGATGTCATCAAGACTTATGTGAGATTGGGCCTAGGTATCGGCATTGTGGCGCATATGGCCCATGACCCCATGGCCGATGCAGATCTCATAGCCATCGAGGCAGATCACTTGTTCGCCCCCAGCACCACCAAAGTAGTACTGCGTCGTGACATGTTTTTGCGTCAATTTCTTTATGACTTCATCGGCCTGTTTGCCCCACACCTCAGTCGCAGCCTGATTGATCAGGCCATGCAAACCAGTGACAGGAAAGATCGGGAGAACCTGTTCGAGGGTGTCGTTCTGCCTGTGCACTGAAACCTTACCCAGTGCTACATGACTGAAATAGGAGAGGCAAGTGCAGACCTTTACCGGCAGCTATGCTTGCGAGTCCAGACTGAAACGGGGGCGCGCTACGATCAGCACATTCGCGAACGGAGTGCCCTCACTCATCGGCTGCAATTCACAGGAAAACCCCAAACGCTCCAACAACAGCAACCAATCGCCGAGAGGGCGACAGTGAAATCGGGAAAATCCATGCCCCCGCCAGCAGGCGACCAAATGGTCGACGATGAGTGTCCACCCATATCTCAAGCCATTCGAAGCATCCGCCACTCTGAGCAGTAGCAATCCCTCCAAGCCGAGATGATGATGGACTCGCGTCAAGAGGGCTTCCTGCGCTGGAGGCTCCAGAAAATAAATCACATCCAGCATCACCACCACATCAGCCGGCCCCCATTGGGCGGTTTGCATGTCTCCCGTCACGATATCAACCCCGTGACCAAGAACCCTGCGAGCGCATACAGCATCAGAAGGCATCAGCTCAATCCCCTGATAACTGCCAAGTTGTGGTGTCGGGCTCACCAAGCCGGCAGCGGGTGCCTCGTTGCCGTTTTCCTGGACCGTTGTCAGCCAGGCCCCCAGCAGCCCGCGGCCACAGCCAAGATCCAAAACCCGAGAACGCTCCTGGATCAGGCGCAAATCGGGCAGCGCCCGATAGAATGGATCTCCGGTCAACTTACCACGAGCAAATGACTCTGCAACACGTCCGAGCGGGCGATAGCGGGCTGCGGTGGCATCCACCCGTTGACGAAATTCGGCAGGATTCATCCCAAGGCGTTTCTCAAGCTGACCGAATGCAAACGCGCTTCCCGGATAGCCTCCAGCAGCGCTGGCAACACCCGCAAGATCATGACTTCCCCGTTGGAGGTCCTGGCCGAATTGGCATCATGCAGCAAAAGAATGTCGCCGGCTGCCAGATCTTTCAAAAGTCGCTGGCGTACCTTGTCGAAATCCTGCTCTTGGGTATCGAAACCTCGCCGTGTCCAGCTGGCGAGTTGAAGCCCCAAGCGACTTAACACCGGTTCCAGAATGGGATTCCGGATCCCGAAAGGCGCTCTGAAAAACAGTGGTCGGCTTCCACTGACTCGGGCCAGAATTTCCTGGGCCTCCGAAATCTCACGCAAGAATCCCCGGTATCCGGAAAAGGCAAAGTCCAGTCGATGGCGCAGGCTGTGATTTTCGATGCTATGACCCCGCGACACGATTTCCCGGCACAGCTCGGGATACTGATACGCCATGTCGGCAATGCAAAAAAAGCTGGCCTTGGCATCATATCGGTCCAGCAGGTCAAGAACCCGCGGGGTAATCTCCGGGTTGGGACCATCATCAATGGTGATCGATACCTCGCCGCGGGCAATGGCTGTCGCTGGTAGGCGGGTCAAGTTCGATCCCAACAGATCACTTTTTGGCCAAAGTCCCGCCAAAATCAGGATCAGTTGGTTCAAGCCCACAACCAATACTGGCCACTGCCAAAATCCGGGTATCACGACAATCATTCCGGCCGCCGCTGCATGCAGGATCAGGGTAAACCGCATAAAGGCATTGGGGTGCCAACGGCCCGCGGGCCTGGCAATGGCATCCGTTTCATTTTCACTACGGTTGCAGGAAAGGTGAGACATGGGGTGGGTGGGATTATCCTTGCCAACAATAACGTTCAATTTTAGCTGGATAGTCGTGACATTGAGATCCCGCCGGCTTGCGATGCCAAGAGAGTCTCAGCAAAAATCGCTTTGATATACTCGCAGGCACGGGCAACAGCCCAGATTTTTGATCCCATTCAAGGTCAGGTATTCATAGCTGATGATCTCTCCTAGCCGTAACCCGCAACCCAGGACTTGTGATGTCCTGATCATGGGAGGTGGCCCGGCCGGTGCCGCCGCCGGAGCACTCCTGGCCCAACAGGGATGGAATACGGTCATTCTGGAGAAGGATCATCACCCCCGCTTCCATATCGGTGAGAGCCTCCTTCCCCTCAGCATCCCTTACTTAGATCAGCTGGGAGTGCGGGAGGAGATTGAGCGCATCGGCCTCAGAAAATATGCCGCGGAGTTCCACTCCATTTATCACGGCAAAAGCACCACTTTCGAGTTTGGCGATTCCCTGAAGCGGGACTATCCGTTCGCGTACGAAGTCAAACGCGCGGAGTTTGATCATGCCTTGCTGAAAAATGCGGCTCGCAAGGGGGCTGCGGTTCTTGAAGGCTGGCGCGTGGACAGCGCTGAACTGCAAGGGAACACGCTAAGCATGATCTCGGCAGTCAATGACGCCGGCGAGCGCGATACCTGGCAAGCCCGGTTTTATATTGATGCAACAGGCCGTGACACCTTCATGGCGGATTTTCTCGGGGTCAAGAAACGCAACCCCCACCACCGGAGTGCCGCGGTATACGCGCATTTCAAGGGAGCAAAACGCGGATCCGGCCGTGACGAAGGAAATATCTGCATCTACTGGTTCGACCATGGCTGGTTCTGGCTCATTCCGCTCAAGGACGGATCGATGAGCGTGGGCGCGGTTTGCAAACCGGAGTATCTTAAAAACCGCGAGGTGCCGGTCGAACAGTTTTTCCTTGACACCATTGCTATGTGCCCAGGGGTGGCTGAACGTCTGCAACAGGCCACTCTCGCCAGTGAAGTCACCGCCACAGGCAACTACTCCTATCAGTCACAACGAATGACAGGAGACAATTTTCTGTTGGCCGGCGATGCCTATGCCTTCATTGATCCCGTGTTCTCCAGCGGCGTTCACCTGGCATTGAACAGTGCGTTCCTCGCTACCGATACGATCAGCGCCATTCTCCGGAAACCCAAGACTGCCGCCCGACATTTAAAAAAATTCGAACGAGAAATCCACAAGGGTCTGGGCACTTTTTCCTGGTTCATCTATCGCATCACGACCCCGGCGATCCGGGACCTGTTCATGAATCCACAAAACGTGCTCCGCGTCCGTGAGGCGGTGACGTCGGTGCTGGCCGGAGATATTTTTCGAAAAACGCCTCTGATGTTCTCCCTGTCCGTGTTTCGGCTCATCTACCACATCAAAAGTGCCCTAATCCGCTGGGGATGGGTTCCGCCCGTGACCCGCTGATTCCCTGACTGTAGCACCGCACAATCTCTCGCCCTCACCCATCAAGCATGCTGGCGAAACCCTTGTTGGCTCCAACCGCGCAGACCTTGAAAGGCGGAGCATTGAGTCAAGTCTATTTATCCGCTGAACAAGCTATCGAGGTTCCCTCAGGTCAATATCTTCTGGGACTTATGGAGCATGGCGGTGGGGGTAGCCAGGACCAGTTTCATGATGATGCACCAACGGCCCTTTTGGCCATGGATCCCTTGGGTGGCCATGCGAGCCGGGAGGTCTGGGTCACAGATCAACCCGTTCGCTACGGAACCCTCGGTGAAATCCGTTATGCCCGCAGTGAAAATCTGCTGTTCGGGGTCGGTCGATACCCCGCCGAGAATCTCGAGCAGGTGACCTATCAGGCCTACTGCGACCTCAGCCAACTGGTTCGCAGCAGCGAGGCAGGTCGACTGATTCGTTTGTGGAACTATTTCCCCGACATCAATGAGTCTCAGGGTAACCTCGAACGCTATCGGAGATTCTGCCGAGGCCGGCACGAAGCCCTGACCCGCATGGGCTTTGGCCTGAGCCAGGATCTGCCTGCAGCGTCGGCGGTTGGTAGTGGTGCGGGTGATTTTTGGGTGATCTTTCTGGCCGGCAAGGGGGCCAGCCGCCAGGTGGAAAACCCGTTGCAAATGAGCGCTTTTCACTATCCGCCGATTCATGGGCCCAGAAGCCCCTCGTTTTCCCGGGCTGTCCGCTATTCAAGCCGGGGGAGTGATCTACTTTTCATCTCCGGGACGGCCAGCATTCGCGGACATGCGACTGTTCATGGCTGCGACCTCGTAGGCCAATGCCTCACCACTGTTGAAAACCTGCGTGCCCTGCTGAAACAGGCCGGCGCGAAGGATTCGGGTCCATGGGGGAATCGGGCCTGCTGGAAGGTTTATCTGCGCCGGGGGGGGGATTTTGAAACCGTCAGGAAATGCCTCGAACAGACTCTTAATCCGGCCGACCCCATTCTCTACGTCACCGGTGATATTTGCCGTACCTCCCTGCTTCTTGAGATCGAGGGACTGGTCCATCTGTAGACAGGCCCCGCGAAATGCTAATTTATGCTTTGGCACAATTGAACCAATCAACAGCGGGGTTGCTGTTGTGACTTACATGGAACGACCAAAATGAATGCCTTGGAAGCCGAACTGGCCCAGTTGATGGTGGAATCCCTGAACCTTGAAATGGCCGCGAGCGATATCGATCCCCGAGCCCCCTTGTATCAGGAAGGGCTGGGACTTGACTCCATCGACCTGCTCGAATTGTCAGTGGTCATTTCCAAGCAATATGGTTTCCAGATCAAATCCGACGATCCTGACATCACCAACCTTTTTTCATCCCTGAGCGCCCTTGCGCAAGGGGTGGCCAAGCGGCGGACCACATAGCGTGACGTCCAGAAAAGTCCTGCTAACCTCCGGTTTGGCCTTTGCCTTTCCTGTCATCTCATACGGACTGCTGAAATCCCAGGCGCTCCCGACTCACTGGCTTGGTCTGCCTGACGGGATTCTGGCCATCGGCCTGTTCATGGGTCTGGGCATCCAGGCCGGCCCCGCTCTGAGCGCCCTGCTGGCAATCGGGACGATGGCGCTGGTTCTGGCTGGTTTCAACATAAACGCGGATCTGACCGGATCTCTCATGCCGGTCGCGGTCAATCTCCTGCTGGCCCGACTGTTTCAGATGACGCTGGAAACTGGCGCCGAACCCCTTATCTCGCGTATTGCCCGAATCGCACGGCAGGAACCAACACTACCCGTTGAACTGGCCGTCTATACACGCCAACTGACCGCCGCCTGGGCCGGGTTCTTCCTGTTATTGACACTGAACTCACTGCTGCTCGCTATCCTTGCTCCAATTGAAACCGCCATGCTGTTTGCCAACAGCCTGAACATGATCTTCATTGCCCTGTTTTTCGTGCTCGAAAACCTCTATCGACGCTTTCGCTACCACCAACATGGTCATACCCCGCTGCGTCAGCTTATCGGAACCCTGGCCATCCATGGCTGGCAAATGGATCATCGCAGTGCAGACCAGGACACCGCGCCTACGGTGCCGGGTAGACAGTCCGACCGCTAATGCAATTTTTGATTCCCAGCTCACATCCGGCCCTGAAGGGCCACTTCCCGGAGCGCCCCATCGTGCCCGCTGTCCTGATTCTTGAGGAGGTCCTCGCAGTCGCCCAACCACCGAGCCCGGGCCGGATCGCAGGAGTGACCCAGGCAAAATTCACTTCAGTACTGCTCCCCGATCAAACCTGCCGAATCACCCTCTATCCATCATCTCAGGGCCTCCGCTTTACCTGCCGCACCGGAGCAGATCGCATCGTCGCAACCGGTCTCCTGACGGTCATTGCTGATACCCCATGAGCTCAGCGTGGCAGAACCTGCCGGAGCGAAGCAATGCGTTCTGGCTACAGGTCATCACCTGGATTGCTCTCCGACTGGGGCGCGGGATTTCCCGGGTGCTGCTATACCCCATAACGGCTTATTTCCTGATTTTCCAGAATCGGACCCTGCCCGCATCCCGGCGCTATCTGCACAAGGCTTTGAACCGGGAGCCCAGCTGGCGTGACATCTTCAGGCAGTACCACACCTTTGCCTGCACATTGCTGGATCGACTTTTTGTCCTTTCCAACCAGGATCAGCGGCTGGATATTCAGGTTCATGGACTGGAGGCTCTGGAGCGCTATGCCTCTCATGAAAAGGGCTGTCTGCTGGTTGGATCGCATCTGGGCAGCTTCGAGATCATACGGGCGGTGGGGCGAACCCGTCGCGGATTGCGGGTCAAGGCCCTGATGTATGCGGAGGCCACGCCGCAAATCACTCGGCTGTACCGAACACTCAATCCCGACCTGCATGAGGACATCATCCCCGTGGGCGGTCCGGCAACCCTGGTCGGCCTCGATGAATTCGTCGCCGGCGGCGGGTTGCTGGCCCTGCTGGGTGATCGTTGCGTTACGGGAGACAAGCGCCTGCAATGTGATTTTTTTGGTGAACCGGCCTGGTTTCCGCAAACCCCCATTGTGTTGTCGCAGATCGTCAAGGCGCCCATGCTGATGTTTGTTTGCCTGCACAAGGATTGGGGGCGTTACGAGGTTCATTTCGAAGATCTTGCCGACTATCGTCAGCTTCCGCGGGGTGAACGCGCCATAGAAGCACAAGAGGTCATGCAGCGCTATGCGAAAAGGCTGGAGCACTATTGCCGGGAAGCGCCTTACAACTGGTTCAACTTTCACGATGTATGGCAGGCCAATGAACCGTGAAATCCCAACCAAAAGCCGGAGCATCATCCCCTTGCTGTTACTGAGCCTGCTGCTCTGGAGCGGGCAGGTGCTGGCCGAGGATTCAGCCGAATCACAAGTTGCAGCTCCGACGCTGGAGACCCTGTTTTTGCACCTGGCACGGCAAGAGAACACTCAGGTTGGTTTTGTTGAAACAAAATCCCTGAGCGTACTCTCGCAACCCATCAAACAAGAGGGAATCCTAGAATTTCGACCGCCGAATACGCTGGCCAAGCATGTCGCCAAACCAGTTGAAGAGCACTACATCATTGAGAACACCATCGTCACGGTCAGCAAGCCGGGCGAGTCAGCCTCATTGCAACTCAAGCTCAGCGACTACCCCGCGCTCGAGGCGTTTGCCGAGGGACTTCGCGCCCCCCTGTCGGGTAACCTCGAAACCCTGCGGCGTTACTGGAAGCCCAGCCTGGGAGGCTCATGGCGACACTGGCTATTGGCCCTCGTACCTGTACAGCCCGAACTGGCCTCGCTGATCCGGAGTATACGACTGGAGGGGGAGAGCGATCACCTGATCCGGATGACGCTGGAAGAAACCAACGGCGATCAGTCGATCCTCGACTTCATGCGAACACCGTGAAATCCCGCTGGCCCATTCTTGCCTGGCTCATTTGGCTAGCAGCGGCCAGTTGGGTATTGGTTTACCGAACTCCCATCACCACCGACCTGACCTTTTTCCTGCCTCGCAACGCCGGACTTCTGGACAGCATTCTGGTTCAGCAAATGCGCGAAGGTCCCGCCTCGCGCATGCTGATGATTGCTCTGGAAGGGGGCAATGAGGCCGAACGCGCTGAAGTGAGCGAACATCTTGCTGCACGTTTGCGATCTCGCCCGGAGTTTGAGTCGGTCACCAACCGACCCGAACCGAAAACACTCGATGGTCTTGAGCAAAGGCTTTTTCCCTACCGCTACTCGCTGAGCCCGGCCGTTCAGGCAGATCATTTCGACCCGGGGCAACTGCGTACGGCATTGACGCAAAGAATCAATGAGCTGGCCTCCCCGGCCGGCACTCTCCAGAAACGTTGGCTCAGCCGGGATCCGACCGGAGAGTGGAGCCAACTGCTGGTTACCTGGATGGGCAGAACCGGACCTTCAATGCGTCACGGTGTCTGGTTTTCCGAAGACGGACAACGTGCCCTGCTGCTGGCAAAAACCCGTGCCTCGGGCTTTGACCTGGAGGCCCAAACCAA
>Ga0172373_10004042_pt1 | contig 20902 bp, 16 predicted proteins | sample Lak10m_2_FD_114546 | JGI IMG/M metagenome (GOLD analysis project Ga0172373, IMG submission 114546) | Freshwater microbial communities from Kabuno Bay, South-Kivu, Congo - kab_092012_10m | ecosystem: Environmental > Aquatic > Freshwater > Lake | place: Democratic Republic of the Congo...
GCTTGGGATTTGAGAATCATATTCTGACTACAACCTTGAATCCAATCTTGACTAACGAATGAAATGCCAATCTGAATCCCACTCATGATGTGAGAGAGGGGGCGCGAGAGGGCAGGAGGCGGGGGGCGCAGGGCGCGGGGCGGGCAACGCCGGGGGGGTGGCCACCCGGGGGACCGGAACAGCCGGGGCGGAGAGACGCCGGGGACGGCAGGACGGGGAGCCACGAGCGGAGAGACGGAGGAGCCCGTCGCAGCCGCCCGGACGGTCGGCTATGCTCGGCACCGATGTTCGCGGAGCTGCCGGATCCGACGCTCTACGCGGTGCCCTTCTTCGTGCTCGCGATCCTCGTCGAGGTCGTGGTCGCGGGGCGGCAGCGGAAGGCTGGGCGCGACGTGCTCGGCTACGACGATCGGCGCGACACGGCGGCGAGCCTGACGATGGGCATCCTCTCGACCGTGGCCGTCTTGCCGGTGAACGCGCTGGTCTTCGCCGTCGCGGGGCTGCTCTTCCCGTTCCGGCTCTTCGACGCGGGCACGGGCGCGCTCGGCTGGGCGCTCGCGCTCGTGGGCTGGGACCTCGCCTACTACTGGAATCACCGCTTCGAGCACGAGATCCGGGTGCTCTGGGCGTGCCACGTCAACCACCACTCGAGCCGGAAATACAATTTCTCCACCGCCTTGCGGCAGCCGTGGACGCCTTACGCGGCGGTGTTCTTCTTCCCGCCGCTCGCGCTGCTCGGCGTGTCGCCGTGGCTGATCCTGATGTCGGGCGGGATCAACCTCATCTACCAGTTCTGGATTCACACCGAGGTCATCACGCGGCTGCCTCGCTGGTTCGAGTTCGTCTTCAACACGGCCTCGCATCACCGCGTGCACCACGGCTCGAACGGGCGCTATCTCGACAAGAACTACGGCGGGATCTTGATCGTGTGGGACCGGCTCTTCGGCACCTTCGAGGAGGAGCGCGAGCGCGTGGTGTACGGGCTCACGAAGAACATCGACACGTACAACCCGCTGCGGATCGCATTCCACGAGTACGCCGCGATCGCGCGCGACGTGGTGAAGAGCCGCTCGCTGCGGGAGGTCGTCGGCTACGTGTTCGGGCCGCCCGGCTGGAAGCCAGCGGCGCCCAGCGAGCGCTGACGCAGCGACGCGCAGCGAGCGCTGACGCAGCGACGCGCAGCGAGCGCTGACGCAGCGGCGTCGGCTGTTTGGGACGCTGCAGCGCAGGGCGTGGCGCTCAGCCGGTGATGTCGACCCAGACGCGCGGGCGCTCGACGCGGGCGGCGCCGATGCGCTCGAGGTGCGCGAGGACCTGGAGAACGCAGGCGTCGTCCCAGGCGTCGCCGAGGATCTGCAGGCCGATGGGCAGACCCGCCGTGTCGCGACCGACGGGCGCGGTGCCGGCGGGGAGGCCCGTGAGGTTGCCGAGGAAGGCGTAGCGGCAGAGCGAGTCGAGGACGGGCGGGTCCACGAAGCCGCCGCGCAGCTCGTCGTCCGTCGCGCGCGGGGCGGTTTTCGCCGTGGTCGGGAGCGCGATCACGTCGACGTCGGCGAGCAGGCGCGCGACCTCGGCGCGGAGCGTCGCGCGGAGACACTGCGCGTCGACGTAGGCGTCGCCGTCGAGCTCCGAGAGCACGGCGAGCGAGACGGTGAGATCGTCGCCGATGCGGTCGGCGTGGAAGGTGCGCGCCTCGCGCAGGCCCGCGAGCGCCTCGGCGCCGATCGTCGGATAGCCGATGGCGGCGGCGTGGCGCACGAGCTCCGCGCCGATCGGGACGAGCACCGCGCCTTCGCGTTCGAGCGCGGCGAGGGCGTCGCGGCAGACGCGCGCGACCTCCGGGTCGGCGTCGCGCCACTCCTCGTCGTCGAGGCCGATGCGCAGGCCGCGCACGCCGCGACCGAGCGCGTCGACGGTGCGCGAGGGGGATGTGCCGCGCGTGAGCTCGTCGCGCGGGTCTTCGCCGGAGACGGCATCGAGGAAGATGGCGAGGTCGTGCACCGAGCGCGCGAGCGGGCCGAGGTGGTTGACGGTGCCGCCGAAGCCGTCGCCGCCGCGCGAGATGCGGCCGAAGGTGGGCTTGAGGCCGAAGACGCCGTTGAGCGCCGCGGGCGTGCGGATCGAGCCGCCGCCATCGGCTCCGAGCGCGACGGGGACGAGACCGGTCGCGACGCCGACGCCCGCGCCCGTGGAACTGCCGCCCGCGGTGTGCCGTAAATCGTGGGGATTGCGCGGCATCGTGCGGTGCGGGTTGTAGCCGACGGGCGTCATGCCGAACTCGGTCATCGGCGAGGTGCCGAGGAGCACGGCGCCCGCGGCGCGGAGGCGCGCGACGACGGTGGCGTCCTTCGTCGCGGGGGATGGCGCGAGGTAGGAGGTGCCGAGGCGCGTCGGCAGGCCGGCCATGTCGGACTGCTCCTTGATGGTGATGGGCACGCCGTCGAGCGGGGAGAGCGGCGCGCCGCGCTGCCAGCGGGCGGCAGAGGCCTCGGCCGCCGCGAGCGCGTTCGCGTCGTCGAAGTCGAGGAGGGCGGGCATCGGCGGCGTGTACGCGCCGAGCGAGCGGGCGGCGTCCAAGGCGCGCGCGGTGACGGCGCGGGGGCTGAGCGCGCCGCTCTGGTAGAGGGCGGTGAGCGATGCGCTCGTCGGCGCGTGCGCGGCGGGCGGCGTGACGCCGAGGTTCGCCGAAGGGCGCTCGTGCGAGGCGCGTGCGCGGAGCGGCAGCGCGTTCAGCGGAAAGGCGCTGCGCAGCTCGGGCTCCAAGGCCGCGAGCTCGTCGACGCCGAGCTCGCGCGTGGTGATCGCGGCGAGCAGGGCGCGCGTGGGGGCGGCGCGCGTGGCGAGCGCGAGGGCGCGGAGCGCTGCGCCGGAGATGCGCGGCGTGCGGGGCGTCTGCGGGCGGTTCTGGGCCATGCGGGCGGGCGTACCACGGGCCGCGCACCGCGTCGCGGGGCGCTGCGGCGCTTGACGCGCGCACGGCGGAAAAGCTAGTTCCTGCGGGCACTTCCATGCGGGAGCACGAGCGATGAGCGGCCATTCCAAGTGGGCGACGATCAAGCGCAAGAAGGGCGCGCTCGACGCGAAGCGCGGGCGGATGTTCTCGCGCGTGATCAAGGAGATCACCGTTGCGGCGCGCATGGGCGGCGGCGATCCGGGCGGCAATCCGCGGCTGCGGCGCGCCATCGACGACGCGAAGGCGGCGAGCATGCCCGCCGACAACATCACGCGCGCGATCAAGAAGGGCACGGGCGAGCTCGAGGGCGCGAGCTACGAGGAGATCGTCTACGAGGGCGTCGGCCCGGGCGGCACGCTCTGGCTGATGGAGACGCTCACCGACAACCGCAACCGCACCGCGCCCGAGCTGCGCAAGCTCTTCGACAAGCACGGCGGTCAGCTCGGCGCCGCAGGCGTCGCTGCGTGGGCCTTCGAGCCGAAGGGCGTGCTCGTGCTCGCGCGCGAGGCGGCGACGGAGGAGCAGCTCTTCGAGGTGGCCGTCGGCGCGGGCGCAGAAGACGTCGCGGACGACGGCGAGGAGTGGCGCATCGAGACGCCGCCGGGCGAGCTCGACGCAGTGCGCAGCGCCCTCGAAGGCGCGAAAATCGCGGTGAAGAGCGGCGCGTTGCAGCAGCGCGGGCGCACGCCGAAGGTCGTCGACGGCGCCGATGCGCAGCGCTGCCTCGATCTGCTCGAAGTGCTCGAAGATCACGACGATGTGCAGAAGGTCTGGAGCGACTTCGAGCCTTCGGACGAGGCGCTCGCGGCGCTCGAGGCCTGAGCGCGGATGCGCGTCCTCGGCGTCGATCCGGGCACGGTGCGGACGGGCTGGGGCGTCGTCGAGCGGGACGGCGCACGGCTGCGGGGGATCGCGGCGGGCGTCGTCACGCTGCGCGAGAGCGAGCCGCTCGAACGTCGGCTGCTCGCGATCTGCGACGCGCTCGACGCGGTGATCGCAGCGCACGGGCCGGTCGCGTGCGCGGTCGAGGACATCTTCTTCGCGAAGTATCCGGCGGCGGCGATGAAGCTTGGGCACGCGCGCGGCGCGGTGCTCGTCGCAGCGGCGCGGCGCGGGCTCGCGGTGAGCGCGTATCCGCCCGCCGTCGTGAAGCACGCGGTGGGCGGGCGCGGCGCCGCGGACAAAGCGCAGATCGCGCGGATGGTCGGCGCGCTGCTCGGCTGGGCGGAGCTGCCCGCGGTCGATGCGACGGACGCGCTCGCCATCGCCATCGCGCATCTGCACGCGGCGCAGCCGCTCGGTGCTGCGCTCGTCGCGCCCGCGCGCGCGGCTCGCTCACACACGAGCCTGTCGCGCGGCAGCACCGCGCTGCCCGATGCGCGTGTCAGTCTCCGCCGTGCGCGCACGGACACGGGCGCACGCATTGACACAGACGAACGCGCAGACCCACGCGCTCACGCCAACGACGACGCGCAGCGCACGACGCCCGCGCAGCCGAGAACCACGAAGAGGAGCCGCTGAACATGCCCACGCACCCCGCGATCGACCGCTCGAACCGCCGCGCGCGCGGCTTCTCCCTGCGCTGCAGCGGCGTGCTCGGCCCGGCGTTGTGCGCGGCGATCGCGCTCACGGGCTGCGGTGACGACGACGGAGGCGCGCTGCCTCCCGCGGATGCGGGCGTCGATGCGACCGCGCCCGTCGATGCGGGGCCGCCGCCGAACTGGACGCTCGCGGAGCCGCCCGCGTCGGATGTGCCCGAGACGGGCGTGCGGCGCGAGGTGTTCACGGTGCCGGGCGTGACGTCGCCGCCGAATCCGACGACGGGCACCGCGACGCCGAACGAGCTGCAGGCGACGCAGGTCGTGCGCTACCGCGAGGATGTGGCCGCGCCGAAGCCCGCGCGCGCGATCGTCGTCGCGTATCCGGGCACGTTCGGCGGCGCGGGGAGCTACGACGCGCTCGCCCGTGCGCTCGTGCTGCGCGGCGCGCGGAGCGGCGAGACGACCGAGGTGTGGGCGATCGATCGGCGCTCGAATCTGCTCGAAGATCTGCGCGGCATGGCGACCGCGACCGTCGCCGGAAACCCCGAGATCGCGCAGGGCTACTACTACCGCCGCGACACCATCGACGGCACGCCGTTCGCGGGGTTCCGCACGCAGGATTCCGTCGATTTCATGAGCGAGTGGGGCCTCGCGACGCTGCTCGAGGATGTGCGCCGCGTGATCGCGCTCGTGCCCGAGGCGGATCGCGTGGGGCACGTCTTCCTGATGGGGCACTCGGCGGGCGCGGGCGTCGCGGAGACGTACGCGGCGTGGCGCTTCGGCGAGGGCGCAACCGCGCAGCGCGGCGCCGAGGAGCTCGCGGGCGTCATCCTCGTCGATGGTGCGTCGCAGGGCGAGGCGCTCACCGAAGCGGAGTATCGCGGCGGCACGAGCGGGGGCTTTGCGCCGCTCGCCGGGCTCGACGCGTTGCGCGCCGAAGGGCCGCGCTACCTCGAGCTGCCGCTGCTCGGCGTCGGCGTGCTCGCGACGGCGCAGATCATGTCGCTGCGTGCGCTGACGGCGCCGATGGACGTGAGCGAGGATCGCGAGCGCGACCGCGTGTTGGCGACGCTCTTCTCGATCCCGCGCGGCGCGGTGCCGAACTTCACGAACCGCGCGGCGATCGCCTTCGGCTTCGACGACGAATCGAACGGAATTCCCGTGTTTTCCTGCTCGCTCGGCAAGCCGACGGGCGGGCCGACGGACACGAAGGACGGCCTCTTCGGCATGCTCGTCTACCCGACCGACAGCACCGCGACCTACGACTGGATCGACGCGCCGGACGCGACGCCGCCCGAGTACACACCCGTCGACAACCTCGCGCGCTCGTGGGCCGCGGGCCGCACCAACTACGCCGACTGGTACTACCCACAGCGATTGCCGCTCGATCAGGGCGCCGTCGGCCCGAACGCGGTCGCGGAGGACTCGTGGCAGGCGGCCGAGGGGCTGCGCGCGTTCGACGGGCCGCGCATGGACGCGCCGGTGCTCGCCGTCGCCGCGGCGCTCACGGCCGAGCGCGGCTACGAGGGCGTGCGCACGCGCATCGCGCCGACGATCGGTGCGGGGCGCCCGATGGCCGGTGTCGATCGCGGGACCGAAGGCGCCGACACGCCGGGCTTCCGCGTGATCGACGCGCGCGCGCTCACGCACCTCGACGCGCTCGCCGCGACGGATACGCCCATGAACCCGGTGCCCGTCGGCATCGAGACCTTCCTCCGCGAGCACACGGCCGACGGCACCGTCACCGTGCCCGCGCGCTGAATCGCCGTTCATGTCCGAAGCGACGCCCGCTGCGCCCTCCCCGCTCGACGCGCTCCCCGAAGCCGTGCGCGCCGCGTACGCGCTCACGCCGGGCACCGAGCTCGCGCCGATCGAGATCGGCCTCATCAACCGCACCTACCGCGTCACGCGCCCGGAGAGCGAGCCGCGCACGCTGATCCTGCAGCGCCTGCACCCCGCCTTCCGCGGCGAGGTGAACCGCGACTTCGCCGCCATCACCGCGCACCTCGCGCAGAAGGGCGTGACGACGCCGCGCCTCGTGCCCGCGACCGACGGCGCGCTCTGGGTCGAGGCGCCCGACGGCGCCTGGCGCGCGCAGACCTTCCTCGCCGGGCGCTGCGTCGCGGTCGCCGAATCGCCGCGCGTCGCCCGAGCGGCCGCCAGCGCCGCGGGGCGCTTCCATCGCGCGCTCGCGGATCTCACACACGCCTTCCACTTCACGCGGCCGGGCGCGCACGACACGCCGCGCCACCTCGCGCATCTGCGCACGGTGCTCGCGACGCACGCCGATCACCCGCGCTACGCCGAGGTCGCGCCCATCGCCGCGCGCATCCTCGCGCACGCGCTGCCCGCCCTCCCCGCGCTGCCGACGCGCATCATCCACGGCGATCTGAAGCTCACGAACGTGCTCTTCGACGACACGCTCACCGACGCCGTCGCGCTGCTCGACCTCGACACGCTCGCGCACGGCACGCTCGCCGTCGAGCTCGGCGACGCGCTGCGCTCGTGGTGCAACCCGGCGGGCGAGAGCGCGGTGCACGCGGCCGTCGATCTCGCGCTCGTCGAGGCCGCGCTCGAGGGCTACGCGGAGGCGACCCGCGGGCTGCTCACCGCCGACGAGCCGCCCGCGCTGCCCGCCGGTCTCGAGACGATCGCGCTCGAGCTCGCGAGCCGCTTCTGCGCGGATGCCCTCGAAGAGCGCTATTTCGGCTATGACGCAGTGCGTTACGAGACGCGCGGCGCCCATAACCTCGTGCGGGCGCGCTCGCAGCTCGCGCTCGCCGAGAGCGTGACCGCCGCGCGCGGTGCGCTCGCCGCGATCGTCGCGCGCGTGTTCGGCTGAGCGGCGCACGTTCGAGGGGCAGCAAAGGGCGTGCACGACGCCGTGCGAGCGGGTCGGCGCGCACGCGCCAGCCGTCACATCACCCTCCGTGCGGCGCGGACGCGAGAAGTGCTACCCTCGCGGACCGTGTGCGCGGCGTGTCCCTGACCCCGCGCGGTCGCTCCCCCCCGTCGAGGACTCCGATGAACCACCGTCTCGCCTTCTTCTCCGGCGCGCTCGCGCTCGTCTCGCTCACCTCCGCCTGCGAGCTCGTCACCGAGTTCGACCGCTCGCTCATCCCGACGGGCGTCGATGCGGGCGCGGATGCCACCGTCGCGGATGGTGGCGTGGACATGACGGTTCCGGTCGATATGAACGTGCCCATCGACATGAACGTGCCCGTCGACATGAACGTCGAGCTGGACATGGACGTGCCTGTCGACATGAACGTCGAGCTGGACATGAACGTGCCCGTCGACATGAACGTCGAGCTGGACATGGACGTGCCTGTCGACATGAACGTCGAGGCCGACATGGGCGCCGACGTCGACATGATGGTCGTCGACCCGTGCGCGAGCGCGCCCTGCCTCAACGGCGCCGCATGCATGCCGGACGGCGCGTCGTTCCTCTGCGTCTGCGCGGTGGGCTTCACGGGCGCGACGTGCGCGACCAACATCGACGACTGCGCGTCGAACCCCTGCCTCAACGGCGGCATGTGCGCCGACGGCGTCGACAGCTTCACCTGCTCCTGCCTGGCAGGCTTCACGGGCGCGACCTGCGGCACCGACATCGACGAGTGCGCCGCCAACCCCTGCCTCAACGGCGGCTCCTGCACCGACGGCGTCAACAGCTTCACGTGCGCGTGTCTGATCGGATTCTCCGGCGCGACCTGCGGCACGAACATCGACGAGTGCACCCCGAACCCCTGTGAGAATGGCGGCACCTGCGCAGACGGCGCGGCCGGCTTCTCCTGCACCTGCGCGGCCGGATTCTCGGGCGTGACGTGCGGAACCAACATCGATGAGTGCGCCGCCGACCCCTGCCTCAACGGCGGCTCCTGCACAGACGGTGTCAACGCCTTCACGTGCTCCTGCGCGGACGGATTCTCCGGCACGACCTGCGCGACGAACATCGACGAGTGCGCCGCCGACCCCTGCCTCAACGGCGGCTCCTGCACAGACGGCGTCAACAGCTTCACCTGCGCCTGCGCCGCCGGATTCTCCGGCCCCACCTGCGCCACCAACATCGATGAGTGCGCGGGCGCCCCCTGCCTCAACGGCGGCTCCTGCACCGATGGCGTCAACGCCTTCACCTGCACGTGCGCACCCGGCTTCACGGGGACGACCTGCGCGACGAACATCGACGAGTGCAGCCCCAACCCGTGCCTCAACGGCGGCACGTGCAACGACGGCGTCAACGCCTTCACCTGCACGTGCGCATCCGGCTTCACGGGGACGACCTGCGAGATCCCTCCCTGAGCCGCAGCGCGGCGATAGCTGGAGCGATGTTCAGTCCGTGCTAGGGTCGCCGCCGTGATCGGGCGGCTGTCGGGCACACTGGTCGAGCGCGCGGCCGACGGCACCTGCATCGTGGATGTGGGCGGCGTCGGCTACGAGGTGAGCGTCCCGCTCGGGACGCTCGGGCGGCTCCCCGGCGAGGGCGCGCCCGTGACGCTCTCGGTGCATACGCACGTGCGCGAGGATGCGATCACGCTCTTCGGTTTTGCGTCGGTCGACGATCGCGCGGCCTTCCGCACGCTGCTCGGCGTCGCGAGCGTCGGGCCGAAGGTGGGGCTCGCGATCCTCGGCGCGCTCGATGCGCGCTCGCTCGCGCGGGCCGTCGCCGCGGACGATCGCAATGCTTTCAAGGGGATTCCGGGCGTCGGCAAGAAGATCGTGGAGCGCCTGCTCCTCGAATTGAAAGACAAGCTGCTCGTCTCGGCGTCGAGCGCGGGCGCGATCGCGGCACCCGTCGCGGGCACGAAGCCCACCGCCGCGAAGAGCGCGAACGATACGGGCGCGCTCGTCGTCGGGGCGCTCGTGCAGATGGGCTACAAGCCTGCGGAGGCCGAGCGCGCCGTCGCGAAGCTGGCCGAGCGCGGGGAGCTCGCGGGCCGCCCGCCCGAGGCGCTGCTGCGGGAAGCGCTGGGGCTGCTCGGATGAGCGCGCGCGACGACGACCGCACGGTGAGCGCGGAGCGGCTCGACGACGAGCGCGGCTACGACATCACGCTGCGCCCCTCGCGCTTCGACGACTACGTCGGCCAGGCGAAGCTGAAGGAGAATCTGCGCATCTTCGTCGCGGCCGCGAACGCGCGCGGCGGGCCGCTCGACCACGTGCTCTTCTGCGGGCCGCCCGGCCTCGGCAAGACGACGATGGCCTGCATCCTCGCCGAGGAGCTCGACGCGAAGCTCGTGCTCGCCTCGGGTCCGGCCATCGAGCACAAGGGCCAGCTCGCGGCGCTGCTCACGAAGCTCGGGCGGCGCGACGTGCTCTTCATCGACGAGATCCACCGCCTGCAGCCCGTCGTCGAAGAGAACCTCTACTCCGCGATCGAGGACTTCCGCATCGACATCGTGCAGGGCGAGGGCCCCTACGCGACGACGCTGCAACTCCCGTTGCAGCCCTTCACGCTCGTCGGCGCGACGACGCGCACCGGGCTGCTCACCTCGCCGCTGCTCTCGCGCTTCGGCTACATCGCGCGGCTCGACTACTACCCGCCCGAAGACCTCGCGCGCATCGCGACGCGCAGCGCGGGGCTGCTGGACGTCGCCATCGAGCCGGACGCCGCGCTCGAGCTCGCGCGACGCGCACGCGGCACGCCGCGCATCGTGAACCGCCTGCTGCGCCGGGCGCGCGACTTCGCCGAGGTGCTCGGCGACGGCGTCATCACCACGCAGCGCACGAAGGACGCGCTCGACCGCCTCGACGTCGACTCGGCCGGGCTCGACGAGATGGACCGCCGCCTGCTCCGCGTGATCATCGACCACTACCGCGGCGGCCCCGTGGGCGTCGAGACGCTCGCCGCGGCGCTCAGCGAGCCGCGCGACACGATCGAGGACGTCTACGAGCCGTTCCTGCTGCAGCAGGGTTTTCTCGCGCGGACGGCGCGCGGGCGCATGGCCACCGAGCGCGCGTACACGCACCTCGGCCTGCCGGTGCCGCCGGGCCGTCAGGCCGGCCTCTTCTGAGCGCAGCGCGCGCGCCGCGACCGACACCGCAAGGAGGTTGATATGTCGGCGCCCAAGCGCGTGAAGCCACGCGACATGGGCGATCGCACGACATGGCAAGGAGGTTGATACGTCGGCGCGCCGCTCACGGAACGGCGGGGCGATCGATGGCGTCGATGCGCCAGACGCGTGCTTCGGGCGCGAGGACGTAGGCGCGCTCCGGGCCCTCGCCGCGGGTGAGCACGGGGGCCGCGGGGCCGAGCAGTGCGCGCAGCCGCGCGATGGAGGTCGTGATCGCGCCGACGACGGAGCGGCTCGGGCGCTGCCCCCACACGACGCGCGCGAGCTCTTCGATGTCCGCGGGCTCCGGGTGACGCGCGACGAGATAGGCGAGCAGCGGCTCGATGGCGCGCATGCGATCGAGGCGGCGCGGCGCGCGGCCGGGCACGCAGAGCAGGCGCTGCGCGCGATCGAGCACGACGCTGTCGCCCGCAGCGACGAGGGCGTCGCGCTCGACGCCCGTGAGCGCGCGCGTGCCGCCGGGACCGAGCGCGCGGAGCAGCGCACCGCGTGGCTGCGGGAGCCGCTGCGCGATCCACGTCCGCGCGAGATCCGCGCGATTCTCGCGGCGCAGCGCGGCCTCCACGCGGATCGGACCGAGCCGGTCGAGCGCCTCGAGCGCATGCGCCTTCGCGCCCTCTTCACCGCGCAGCGCCGCGAGCGTGAGCGCGACGACGTGCGGCAGCGCATCGCCGAGCGTGAAGCCGCCCGCTTCGGCGAGCTCCGCGGCGCGAGCGATGCAGCCGATCGCGCGGGCATCCTCGCCGAGCCAGACGAGCGCCGTCGCCGCGAGCCGCGCCGCACGCGCCGCGTGGTAGCGCGCGTCGCGAGACGCGAGACGCTCGACGGACACGACGAGCTTGGTGGCCGCGCCGCGCTCACCGCGACGCGCGCGCACGAGGCCCTCCGCGACCTCGACCATCGCGTCGAGGATCAGCTCCGCGCCGCCGAGATCCGCGATCGCCGTGTGCGCGTCGGCGAGCACCGTGTCGGCGTCCGCGAGTCGACCGGCGAAGACGAGCTCTTCGACGCGGTAGCTCGCGAGCTCGGCGCGCAGGCGCGGATCGCCGAGGCGCTCGGCCTCCGCGACGAGCGGGCCGAACGCGCCCTCGGGCGGGCGCACGCCGCGGCTCGCGTCGAGGAGCGCGAGCGCAGCGCGCGTGTTGAGGGCCTCGAGCGGATGCGCGCGACGCTTGCGGAGCGCGTCTTCGTAGAGCGCGCGCGCGCGGTCGGTGTGACCGAGCCACGACTCCATCGTCGCGAGGTTCGCGGTGAGCAGCGAGGCGAGCGCGGGATCGCGCGGAGCCGCGACGCGAGCGAGCGCGGAGAGCGCCGCGCGGTACGCACCCGCCGCGAGCGCCGGGCGACCGCTGCGCGCCTCGAGCGTGCCGAGCCGACGCAGCACGCGCGCGAGCGCCTCGTCGTCCCCCGACTCTTCCGCCGTCGCACGCGCGGCCGAGAGCGCGACACGCGCCCGCGTGAGCCGACCCCGCTCGAGCGCGATCGTCGCGCGGAGCAGCGCGGCCTCGAGCCGCAGCGCCGCGCTCCGCGGACCGCGCGCGTCGCGGCGCAGCGCACGCAGCGACGCCATCGCCTCGCGCGCCTGCCCGACGCGCCACGCGAGACGCGCACGCTCGAGCAGCGCCTCGGCCCGCGCACGCCGCGTCGCCTTCGGACGCTCCGTCGCGAGACGGGCGAGCGCGAGCGCCTCTCGCAGCGCACCGCGACGCTCGGCGAGGCGCGCGTCCGTGTGCGGCGCGGGGGCCGGACGCTTCGACGGGCGGGGAGGCGCAGCGGGCGCGGGAGAGCCGTGCGGCGTGCGGGGCGTCCGTGGCATGGCGCGGAGATGTTATCGAAGTGTCATCGCGCTGTCTCCAAGCTGATGCTCGGAGGCTCGCACCGTCATGCCATCTGCCTGGCCCCGTTTCCCCAGCACGCCGCGCTCCGCCGACCCGCTCGCCGCCGCACACCGCACGCTCTCCGCGCTCGGTCGCACCGCGCTCCTCGGCGCGTGTGTCTCGGCGCTCGCGCTCGGCGCGGGCTGCACCTCGCGCAACGACACGCGGCGCGGCGGCGGAGGGGGTGGCGGGGGAACGGACGGAGGCCCGGGCGGCGGACGCGACATGTTCGTCTCGATGTCCGACGCGGCGTGCGAGGCCATCGACGTGCGCGCGCTGCCCGGCACGGCGAACGTGCTCGTCGTGCTCGACCGCTCGTCGAGCATGTACCGCGAGGCGAGCACGGGGATCGAGGGCGTCGATCGCTGGAATCCGGCGGTCACGGCGCTGCGCGAGGTGACCGCGACGCTCGACGACCGCGTGAACTTCGGCCTGATGCTCTTCGCGAACCCGGACGCGCCGGCGGGCTCGACGCTCTGCGGCGCCGGCAAGGTCGACGTCGCACCGGCGGCGGGCACCTCGGGCGCGATCGCCGCGGAGCTGACGGGCGACCCGAACACGCTCACGGGCTCGTGGACGCCGACGGCCGTCTCGCTCGACGCCGCGCGCGTCGCGCTCTCGTCGCTCGAAGGCCGCAGCTACGTGCTGCTCGTCACCGATGGCGCGCCGAACTGCAACGACGCGCTCAACGCCTCGACGTGCCGCTACGCCGGCAACATCCCGAACAATCCGCGGCTCTGCGTCGACGACGTGCGCACCGTCGCAGCCGTCGAGGCGCTCGCCGCCGCGGGCATCCCGACCTTCGTCGTCGGCTACGAGACGAGCGAGTGGGCGGATGTGCTCGACCGCATGGCCGCTGCGGGCGGCACCGCGTACCCGACGCACATCGAGGTGAGCGACGGCCCCTCGCTGACGAGCGCGCTCGGCGACATCGCGGGCAGCATCGTGTCGTGCTCGTACGACCTCGAGGAGGTGCCCGTCATCCAGTACGTGCAGGTCACGCTCGACGGCGCGGACGTGCAGCACGAGTCGGTCTCCACGGGCCCGGGCGCGTGGCGCCTCACGGGCGAGCGCACCGTCGAGCTGACGGGCGCGGCGTGCGACACGCTGCGCGACGGCGGCACGCACTCCCTGCGCATCGTGCGCCAGTGTTACGAGCTCTTCTGAGCGCTGGGAGGCCTGAGATGAGCGACGCGAAGCGCAGCGTGGGAGAGATGCGGGCGGGCGCGTGGAGCGCGGCCGTGGGGCTGGCGATCGTCGTGGCGCTCGGCGGCTGCACGACCGAGACGCGCAGCAACCGACCGCCGACGCGCCTCGACGGTAGCGTGGACCTCGACGGCGGCACCGACGGCGGCACGCGCACCGACGCGGGGCCGCCGCGCGATGGCGGCATCACCGTCCTGCCGGATGGCAACGTGCTCTGTGGCGGTGAGGAGATCGCGCTCGAGCGCCTGCCCGCGAAGCTGATGTTCGTCGTCGATCGCTCGTCGTCGACGCTGAACCCCGCGGACCTCTCGCTCATGCCGACCGCCGCCGATCGCGGCTCCTGCGCGGAGACGAACTCGCGCCCCGCGACGGGCATCACCTACCGCACGCTCTGGGACGACCTCGGGGCGGCCGTCGGCGACGTCTCGATGGCGCGCGAGGACCGCGTCTCGTTCGGGCTCACCGTGTTCCCCGGGCCCGGCGCGCTCACCGGTGCGGCGACGCCCGACTCCTTCTGCACCGCGCGCCCGCCGACGACGCTCGTCACGCCCGCGCTGCGCACGGCGTCCGCGATTCGCACGGCGCTCACCGATCCGGCGAACGCGCCGCTCTGCGCCGGCGGCTTCACGCCCACGCGCGCGGCGCTCGAAGCCGCAGCCGCCTCGCTCGCCGGTTCGAGCGACGGCGTGCTCGTGCTCGCGACCGATGGCGGGCCCAACTGCGGCGCGGGCTCGGCGGGCTGCCGCTGCACCACCTCGAGCGCGTTCTGCGGGACGCTCGGCTTGATCGGCTGCCTCGACGACACGGCGACGGTCGCCGCGATCCGCGCGCTCCGCGACCGCGGCATCCGCACCTACGTCGTCGGCATCCCCGGCACCGAAGACTACGCCGCCGTGCTCGACGCGATGGCCGCAGCCGGCGGCACCGCGCGCAGCGGCGCGCCCTCGTACTACGCCGCGAGCGACGCCGCCTCGCTCGTCTCGGCGCTCGGCACCATCTCGGACGCCGAGGTGTCGTGCCGCTTCGCGCTCGCCACGGCGCCGCCCGACCGCATGAACGTCAACGTCTTCCTCGACGACGCACCCACGCCGCGCGACACGGGCGACGGCTTCGTGCTGAGCGAGGATGGCCTCACGATCACGCTCGAAGGCACCGCCTGCGAGTCGCTCCGCAATGGCACGGTCGGCAACGTGCGCTTCGAGTTCGGCTGCCCGCTGCTGATCTAGGGCGCCACATGGGCGCGTGCCCGCCTGCGCGACGACCCACGACACCGCAAGGACCTTGATGTGTCGCCTGCGGTCGAGCCGCGACACCGCAAGAACCTTGATGGGTCCCGCGCGCGCGGAGGGGCGACACCGCAAGGACCTTGATATGTCGCCCATGCCTCTCCGCGAAGGGAGCGCACGCGAATGTTCGCGGTGCGCGGCGGAGCACGTAGACTCGCGCTCCTGATGCTCGACCGAACGGGCGCGCCGACACGCGATGGATACGCGGAGCTGCTGCAGGAATCGCGGCGGCTCTCGCCAGAGCGCAGGGCCGCGCGGGAGCAGTGGCTCGCGACGCTCGCCGAGGACCACGTCGAGGAGGCGCTCTTCGAGCTCGAGATGCTGCTGAAGGGGCTCGTCTGCTTCGGCAATCTCCGCAACCAGCCGGGGCCGCCCGCGCGCTCACTGCCGCCCGACCACGACCACCACGAAGAGCTGCGCGTGCTGCGTGACGCGCTCGAGCGCTGCGTCGCGCTCTGTCGCGTGGTGCAGGGCGAGCGCGGCGGCGCGGGCGAGCGCGGGGCCCCCGCAGAAGAGACGGCGCAGAGCCGCCTCGTGAAGGAGCCGCTCGCGCAGGACACGCCGCACGACGCGCTCCGCGTGCTGCGCAGCGCCCTCGCCGCCTTCGTCGAGCTCGCGGACGCGCTGCTCCGCGCGGGGCGCGTGCCCGAGCGCGCATTTCTCGCGCTGCACGCCACGATCGCGCGGGAGATCGGGCGCAACGCCTACTTCGATCCGCTCGTCACGCTGGAGTTCCGCCCCGAGTTCGATGCGCTGCGCAGCGTGGAGACGCGCGACGCGCTCGCCGCCGCGAAGGGCGAGGCCACGCAGCGCGTCGTGGCGCTCTGCCTGCTCTCGCTCGGGCGCGCGCAGCGCTACCTCGCGCTCGTCGAGGCGTGCACCGCGGATGATGCGTCGGCGCGGCGGGCCTACGTGCTGCTCGCGGTGCTGCGGAGCGATCTGCGCGCGCTCACGCGCTTTCTTTCGCGCCGCGCGGCCGAGCAGCTCGCCGACGGCGCCGAACAGACGCTGCTCACGCTCGACACCGCAGAGCTGGTCGCCAGCGCGGGGGCTCTGGCCACGGCGCTCCGCCGGCTCGCGCTGCTGCGGGGCGTGCTCGACACGGTCGCGAGCACGCTGCGCGTCGAGATGCGCAAGGCCTTCGAGCGCGACATCCCCGTGGTCGCGCCCGCGCTCACGGATGCAGTCCTCGCAGCGCAGCTGCGCGTCGTCGCCGTGCAGGTGCGCGCCGCGCTCCATCACGCGACGCACGCGCTCTGCGCCGCGCTGCGCCAGGAGACCGCCGAGCCCGTGCTCGACGCCGGCACGCGCCGCGCCGCGAGCGAGCGGCTGCGGCGCGAGGTGTGGATGTTCCTCCAGGTGCTGCGCGCGTTCGACGCGAAGGCGAGCGCGCCGCTCGACGCCGTCGCGCGCTGGTCGGCGCCGGGGAGCTTCTCGTTCGTGCGCGATTTTCTGCAGCACTTCCGCATCCTCGGGCGGCCGCTCGCGCAGCGCTGGGCCTATCCGCGCATGGACGCCTGCGTCGCCGCGCTCGCCTCGCTCCGCGACGCCGATCTGCTCGACGCGCAGCGCATGGCCGACGCGGCCGCCGAGTGTCGCGCGCTCCACGCCTATCTCGAGCAGCGCTTCGCGGAGCTCTCGGAGCGCCCCGAGCTCGCCGGCGCACCCTTCGACCGGCGCGACGCCGCCGAGACGCTGCGCATCTATCTCGCCGCGGGCTGAGCGCGCGCCCCGTCAGACGAAGAACACCTCGCCGAGCGCGGGGTGTGTCTTGACCGCTTCGTGCTCCGCGCGGACGTCGAACCAGGGCTGCACGCCGCGCGCGACGAGGACGCGACTCACCCGCGCGATCGTCGACACGAGCGCGGGTGAGTCCGGCACGGCGCTGAGATCGACGCGCAGCAGCTCGCCGCTCTGCAGGCGCGTCCCGCGTGCGATGAGCTGGCGACCAAGCGTGCGGTAGTAGGCCTCGAGGTGCGCGGAATCACCCTGAAAAGAGGCCGCACGCGCCGTCTTGTCGTCGACGAAGACGAGCTGCCGCAGGAAGTTCAGGTAGAGCAGCTCGTAGCCGAGCACCGGGTCGAGATCGGCGGACACCGTGCCGTCGATGGGCTCGCGCTCGAAGCCCGTCCCGCCGGGCGGCGCGTCCTCGCGCACGAGGAAGATCCCGGCCGCAGGCGCCATCGCGCGCACCGAGGCGGCAGTCGCGAGGATCCCCGATGGATTCGCACGCGCATCGAGCAACACGAGCCCGGGCGTACGGCGCTCGCATGCCTCGAGCAGCGGCGCGACCTCGGGCTCGGTGTAGAGCAGCACGTGCGCGGGCAGGCGCGGGCCGAGCGCGCGCGCGAGCGCGTCGTCCGCCGCGTGGACGAGCACGCGCGGACCGGGCGCGTCCTGACGCGGCGGATCGACCTTGAGCAGCTTCGCGACCGCAGCGCGCATCTGCGCGGGCGGCAGCGACTTGGGCAAGTAGCTGGTCGCGCCGAGGCGCATCGTCGCGGTGAGCACGGCCGTCGAGGCGACGCTCGTGACGAGCGCGATCGGCGTGCGCGGGTCACGCGCGCGCACGAGGCGCAGCACCGTGGGCCCATCCATGACGGGCATCTCGACGTCGAGCAGGATCAGATCCCAGCGCCCGGCGAGCGCTTTTTTCAGGCCTTCTGCGCCCCCATCGGCCTGCTCGACCTCGAAGCCGAGCGGGTCGAGCGCGGATTGGACGGCGATACGCGCGAGCCTCTGGTCGTCGATGTGGAGGATGCGCGGCACGGCTCAGGAAGCTCCTGGCGCCGGGGCGCGCGGGAAGGCGCCATCATGCACGATGGTTTCAGAAACTTCGCCATCGAAGACGTGACGCGCCGGGCCCGTCATGCGGACGGGCGCATCGACCGCCTCGACGCGCACGCTGAGCACGCCCCCGGGCAGCCGCACCGCGAGCGCAGTCCCCGGCTGCGCGCGACCCGTCGCGACGGCCGCGATCGCCGCTGCGCATGCACCCGTCCCGCACGCCTCGGTGAAGCCGACGCCGCGCTCGTGCACGACGAGCACGAGGCCCTCTTCGCCCCGCGTCGCGAAACCGACGTTCACGCCCGCCGGGAAGCGCGCATCGACCGAGAGACGCGGACCGAGCACACGGCGCGCCGCGTCCTCGAGCGCGTCGAAGATCACGAGATGCGGATTGCCGAGCGAGAGCGCCGTCACCGAGAGAGCACGACCGTCGACCTCGAACGGGGCGTCGACGAGCGGCTGCGTCGCGAGAACGGGAACGCGCGCGGGGTCGAACGTCGCCGCACGCATCACGACCTCGACGCGGCCCTCTTCGCCCGCTGCGTGCACGCGCACCTCGTGCGGACCCGCGCCGGTGTCGAAGTGGACGGGCATACCATCGGCCGCGATGTGCCCCGTGCGCGCGAGGTGCAGCGCCGCGCAGCGCAGGCCGTTCCCGCACATCTCCGGCTCGCTGCCGTCCGCATTGAGCACGCGCATGAAGGGCACGCCCGCGCGCACGCCGACGAGCAGCACGCCATCGGCGCCGATCCCGCGGTGCCTGTCGCAGAGGCGCGCAGCGAGCGCGTGCACGTCGATGCGCCCATCGAGCGCATCGGGACCGTCGGACTCGATCACGGCGAAGTCGTTGCCGAGCCCCTCATACTTCGCGAAACGCAGCACCCTCGAGTCCCCCGCGCCCCGTGGCGCGCGCGACTGTAGTCAGCCGCGCGGCCGAGATCCACCCGACGACGGGGGCAAGCGCGCGACCGCCCGCGGCCCGAGCCACCGACCGTCGGTGCCGCTCAGGGTCCGACGTGATTCCAAGCGGGATCGCCGTCGATGAACTGCTGGATGAAGGTGCGCAGCGGCACGGGCGGCGTGCCGGGCGCGGTGTACGCCGGGTCGCGGTTCAGCCAGGTGTGGTCCGCGCTCGTGATGTACCAGGTGCGGAAGTTCGGCACGTCCATGAGTACGTCGTCGCGGAGATCGAGCAGACCTTCGGTGAACTGCGCGCTCGGGTAGTTGTCCGGCAGGCTGCAGCTCGCGCTCAGGCCAAAACCCATGAAGAAGCGGATGACGTTGTCGCGCGTCGCCGAGAGCAGCGCGAAGCGGCGATCGGGGTGCCGGGCGATCACGTGCGGCAGCGCGTTCGAGAGGCCCGTCCCGCGCGTGCGGCACTCGGTGCACGTCGGAGGCAGCGTCGCGTCGAGGTTCCACGTGTCGCGGAGCACATCCTGCAGGCACGCGCTGAGGAAGGTGGACGACATGATCGGGCCCGAGTCGTCGAGCAGGTGCACGGGCACGTCGCCGAACGCCGCCTGCGTGCGGTCGAAGTTGAACGCCGCGCCGAAGCCGCCGGCGCTCGAGCCGGTGATCACGACCATCGAGGCGTCCGCGAACGTCGGCACGATGCGGTTGAGGAAGTGCCCCATGTTCACGTAGCCGAGGAAGACCTTGTCGACGCCGGCGATGCGCTGCGGAATCGGGTTGTTGCCCGCGTAGATGTCGCCCGAGCAGTACGGGATGTAGACGATGTTCCAGTCGCGGAAGGGGTTGGTCGCGTCGCTGCGGTCGTAGATGCCGTTGCGCGGTCCGCGGCCGAAGTTGGCTGCGGTGAAGCCGTTCGGGTTGGCGACCGTCGAGCAGGTGAGGTCGTTGAAGCACGCGCCGCCGCCCTCGAGGTAGATGACGAGGCGGTCGGAGCCGGTCGGGCTCGGATTCACGGCGAGGCCCGTGGGCGAGCCGTCCTGGCAGCGCGCGTCGGGGAAATCCACCCACGTCCACGCGCCCGCCGTCGCGGTGATCGGCGCGCCCGGCTCATAGCCCGGCGAGGTCGTCGGCAGGCCCCCAGCATCGGCAGGAGGCGGGCCCGCATCGACGTCACCACCGCCGAGATCGACGTCACCGCCGCCGAGGTCGACACCTCCATCCGAGATGGGGGGCGGCGGAGGCGTGCCGCCGTCATCGTCGCCGCAAGCGGACAACGTGACAGGAGCGAAGGCGAGCGACGCGAGCGTGACGAGAAGGCGAGCGCGAAGCGACATGGGCGCGAGGCTACGCCCGTTTTCCTTCACGGATCAACGAGTGGCGCGACCTCGGTCAGAACTGAATCGTCATTCAGTGACGGCGCCGGTCGTCGTCATGACGCCACAGCAGGATTCAGCGGACGCGGATCACGGTGCCGCGATCGCGCTCGGTCGGCAGCACCGCGCTCCAGCCCGGCGGCAGCGCGGGGCCGGTGAAGTCGAAGAGTGCGCGCGCATCGCGGGACGAGAGGTTCACGCAGCCGTGGCTGTGCCGCGTGCCGTAGGCCGTGTGCCAGAAGGCCGCGTGCAGGCCCGCCGAGCCCGCGAAGAACTGCACCCACGGCACGGCTTCGATGCGGTAGTTGCGCTCGACGTCCTCGCGCTCGAGGTCGTCCATGTCGCTCGTCGCGAGCTTCACCCAGATGCGATGCACGCCGCGCGGCGTCTCCGTGCCCGGGCCCGCGCGGCCCGTCGAGACGAGCGTGGCGTAGCGCGGGCGATCGCCTTCGTAGGCGACGAGCGTCTGCGTCGCGGTGTCGACGTCGAGCCAGCGCTCGCCGGCGCCGACCTCCGCGGGGCGTGGGGAGAGCGTCGGCCGTATCAGATCGCGCGCGGCGACGTAGCCGACCGACAGCGGTGCAGCGGCCTCCGTGCGCGGCGCCGCATCGAGCGAGACGCGCAGCATCCCGCGCTCTTCGCCGAGCACGCGCACGCGCGAGAGCCGTGCGAGGCGCGCGAGCGGACGGCCCCGCCGCGCGCTGCTCGTGACGACGACGCCATCGCGGCGCGCCCATGCGACGTCGAGCGGCGCCTCGCCCGTGAGCGCGACGCCCGCGAAGTCGCTCGGCCGCGCGAAGCGGAGCCCCTCTTCGGGAACGAAGCGCCCCGCGCGCGTGACGACGAACGGCACACCATCGTGGAGCATCCTACCGCGCACCGCGAGCCCGAAGCCC
>Ga0172373_10004043_pt1 | contig 20900 bp, 16 predicted proteins | sample Lak10m_2_FD_114546 | JGI IMG/M metagenome (GOLD analysis project Ga0172373, IMG submission 114546) | Freshwater microbial communities from Kabuno Bay, South-Kivu, Congo - kab_092012_10m | ecosystem: Environmental > Aquatic > Freshwater > Lake | place: Democratic Republic of the Congo...
TAACCTTAATTCCACGCTGTAATTTAAGATTTGTAACTTTTATATTACTAATAAGTTTTTGAATATAATTTTTGATTTTTGTTAATCCACTCAACTGATCTAGTTCTGCTAATAATTCATCAAGATTTTTAACTTCTACTTTCCCTTCATGCGGTAATTTGGATTTACTAATATTTAATGCTGAAATTAAATCTGCAGCAATAATGCATTCAAGCTCAAGTTTATCCCTCTCTTCTGCAGATAGGTCAGCAATTCTCAAAAGCTGAGTTTGTACTACTTTATCAACAGTATTTCTAACTACTCTTGCATTACCAAAATACTTATCCCGGTTTTCGTACAAATGCAAGAAATAATTTTTTAAAAGCCCAAGTGATTCATCATCGATCTTTAATTTTTTTGCTTCAAACATTTTCGTTGCAATCTCAAGCATTTCAGAAGGATTATAATCTTCAAAGGTAAAAGTTTTTGTGAATCTTGATTGAATTCCCGGATTACTATTAATAAAGCTTTTCATTTCTTCAGTATATCCTGCGGCAATTACAATAAATTTTCCTCTGTCATCTTCCATTCTCTTAAGCAAAGTATCGATTGCTTCGCGACCAAAATCTGATCCAGAAGATTCATTTCTGCTTAGTGTATAAGCTTCATCAATAAACAAAACACCGCCAATAGCATTATTGATTACCAATGTTGTTTTTTCAGCAGTACCCCCAACATGACTTGCAACTAATCCCTGTCTATCAGTTTCAACCAAATGACCTTTAGGCAAAATACTTAACGCTGAATAAATTTTGCTCAATATTCGGGCTACTGTTGTTTTTCCTGTTCCCGGACTACCAAGGAATAAAATATGCGAACTGAATTTTTCTTTAACATCTTCACCTTGTTCGATAAAAAATCTGACAAGTTTTACTAAATCTTTAACATCTTTTTTAACTGATGAAAGTCCAATCAATTTGTTTAATTCTTCAAGCGATTCGTTCAATGCTTCTTCATCAATTGGCAATTTTATATTTTTCTTGCTTTCGCTTGCTAATGAAACAATGACATCGTTTAGTTTTATTCTAATTAAATTTTCTTTATTCTTTTGATCATCGGGTAATGTTAAAAATCTCCTACTTGCTTGTAGTTTGATTTTTTCGAAAACCTGCCTTACATATCTACCATTACCAAAAGTTTTATCCCGCTTTCTATAAACTCTTGTAAATTCTTTTTTTAATTCCCGAAGAGCATCATCATCAATTTTATATTCTTCTTTGACAAGTAGCTTATTAAATATCTCAGTTAATTCATCAGGAGAATAATCTTCGAAGTTGAAAAAATTATTAAATCGCGATTGAAGTCCTGGATTTGAATTTAAGAAGTCCTTCATTTCATCGGGATAACCAGCCACTATAACAACAAATTCATTCTTTTTATCTTCCATTCTTTTCAATAAAATATCGATTGCTTCTTGTCCGAAATCCTGTCCACCACCGCCCTTTTTTACTAAAGTATAAGCCTCGTCAATGAATAAAACACCGCCGATAGAATCCTGAATTAACTTATCAGTTTTCTGTGCGGTTTCCCCAATATATTGCCCAACTAAAGAAGATCTATCAACTTCAACAACATGACCTTTTGATAAAATTCCCATCGATTTAAATATCTCACCAAGTAATCTCGCAATTGTCGTTTTACCTGTTCCGGGGTTTCCAGTAAATACCGTATGGATGGAAAGTGAATCATCAGCCTTTAAACCAAGTTTTTTTCTTTCTTCTTTAAATTCCAAAAAGGCAATAAAATCACGAATTGCTTTTTTTACATTACTCATCCCAATGAAAGAATCAAGTTCAGAAAGCAATTCATTTAGTGGACGTGCAGGAGTTTCATCCTTTGCTGCTGTATCTTGTTGTTGCTCCAAATCATTTTTCTGCACTGATTTTTCTTTGGTTTGAGTTTTTATATCTTCTTCAAGAAGTTTAGATTCTTCACCGATAAAAATAAATTTTTCACAAACCTTAAACCCTTCAGTATAAACCTCAATTCGCCCTTGACCAGTTTTACTTAATCTATTGTTGAAATTATTAAAAGTCTGATTAAAAATAACAGAATCCCAATCTTTATCCACTTTCAAAGCGAAGTTAGTCCTGCCCGTTATCAAATCATCAATGTATAAAACAATCGAACAATCATAAATTTTATCTTCAATTCGGAAATAAGGATTACTAAATATCACTTCAACACCAATTGAGAAGTCTTCATTAATATCAAACTGATTATAAAAAATCTTCTTTTTGTTTTTCTCGAAAAAATTATTATCAAAAACTTTAATTGAGAAAATATCTATGTAATCATTTGGGAAATAAATTGAATCATATTTTTGTATAGGAGTAATCGCTTTATCATACTTCGGCAGAACTGCTTTATCCTCATCATTTTTAATTACATCAGTATATAAATCTTTTTCACTTTGAATTTTATCAACCAACTTAACTAATTCTATGAACTTTATATTTTTTGAAAATTTAGCTTCCAGTTTCTTTATTTTTTCAATTGCAGGCTTTATCTGAAATGAATTTGCTAAAGCCTCTAATTCTATGAGTCCAATATTATCACCGATTTCAGAACTGATATTATTCTTACGAAATATTTCAGCTGAAAACATTGGAAACCACAATTCTTTATCTACAATTGCTGACTCCGATAAAGCAATTAAATCATTAACATGTTGGGAATCTAATGTTTTTTTACTAATGAATAAATCTTCAGCCACATCATAATATTTAATGATCTTCTTCCAATCTTTTGCCCCAGTTGTATCAAGCAATTGACAAATTCGCAAACACAATTTAGCATCTTTGAATTTTGATAATCCAGCTAAAGAACGAGCCTTGTTGTGATAAGTCCATGAAAGCAATGCGCGTTGTTGTGTAATTGATTTATCCAAATCTGCAATCGCCCCTTCGAGCCCGCCAAGTCTCATTAAAACATATCCACGGCATAGGGAAGTTCTTATTTCATCGCCTTCCAATTCAACAGCAAGATTTGCATATTCTAAAGATTTCGTTGGAAATCCATTTTCTAACAATGCCCAAGATAAAATTATCGCCGCTTCGCTGTCTTGCGGCTTTTCTTTGAATAATGTTTCAGCAGATTTAAGTGCAAGTTTGTATCTTGCGTTCCAAAGATGTTCATAAGTTTCTTTTAATAATTTATTTAATTCAATTTGGTTCAATTTTGATCCGATATATTATTTAAGTAAAAATCAATTATTACTATTAATATCATTCCTATTTTGAAATAAATCAATCAAAAAATATTTTAGCATTAGGAATATAATTAAAAGGTGAAAAATGAAAAAAGTTTTAATTGGGATAATTATGGGAAGTGATTCTGATCTTCCAGTAATGAAAAAAGCAATCGAAGTTCTTCGTGAATTCGATGTCCCCTTTGAATTGAAAATTATTTCGGCACATCGCACTCCGGAACTTCTTCAGGAATGGTGCAGATCATTATCAACGAAGGGAATTAAGGTTGTTATTGCAGCAGCTGGTGGGGCAGCACATTTGCCGGGAGTAACTGCTTCGTATTTAACTTTGCCTGTAATTGGTGTCCCAATATCTTCAAAATCATTAAATAGTTTGGATTCACTTCTGTCAATAGTTCAAATGCCCGCTGGAGTTCCCGTTGCAACTGTTGGAATTGATGGGGCAAAAAATGCGGCTTTGCTAGCAATTCAAATTTTAGCAATCGCGGATGTTGATCTTAAAGAAAAATTAGTTTCATATAAGAAAAAATTAGCTGAAGATTCAAAGAGAAAAAATGATGGATTAGAATACTAATTTATTTTTTTCATTTTTTGCAATTGGAAAAAAAATCATTTCATTTCTTATAAGTAAGAATATAAATGGTCTCTTCACAAAAATTGCTTTTCTATTAAACAAAAAGTTAAAAAGGATAATGGCATACAATTTGGAAGTTATTTTATATTTATAAAATTAGAGAATAAATATGCCAGAAAAATTACTACAACATTATCCCAAAAACGAAAAAAGTAATTTAATAGCTATACTTCAAGATATTCAGGAAAAATTTGGTTATCTATCAGAGAATGCTCTTCAACAAGTTTCCGATTATTTAAATATTCCGCAAAGCCGTGTTTACGGTGTGGCAACATTTTATAATCAATTCAGATTAAGACCGCTTGGGAAAAATGTGATTCGCATTTGCAGAGGAACAGCTTGTCATGTGAAAAGCAGTGCAAATATATTACAGACCCTGGAAAATGAACTAAAAATTAAAGCAGGTGAAACCACTCGTGATAAACTCTTTACAATTGAAACAGTTGCTTGTATTGGGGCTTGTAGCATAGCTCCAGTAATCAACGTAAATGATGAGTATTATGGTAGATTGACAGTAAAAGACATACCCAAAATTATCTCAAAATACAGAAAAGAAAGTCAAATCGAATCCAAGGAAAAGGTTACAGAAGGTAAATGATGAAAAGTTTTTTGGAAATCAAATTTAAGAACGGATATCACTCTTCAGATAATCCCAAGAGTGAATTTATTAGTCACTGCACAAATGCATCATTAACACCAACTCAGGAAGATGATATAAATGATTATTTGGGGAAATTAAAATATTTAAGGCACGACAAACCGCTTATTTTTATTGGGTCTGACACAAGCGGATTAGCTTCGGGGGCTGGTAAAGTAAAGCAAGTAATTGAAGAAGAATTATCGAAACAGAATATTAATGCTCAAATAATTTTGACTGGTGGAATGGGTTTCGGAGCGATTGAACCAACTGTGGATATTAAATTACCAAACACAGATAGAATTATTTATAGTGAAATTACATATAAAGATGTCCCTGAGTTAATTAAGACTACCTTAATTGATAAAAAACTATATACAAGAAAGTTATTTGCAACTTATGGTAAAACAGATTCGTATGTAAAAAATATTTCCGAAACGGAATTTTTTGCTAATCAAAAACGAGTTGTACTTAAAAATATTGGAATAATTGATCCAAACTCAATTGACCAATATATTGCAAATGGTGGATTCAAAGCTTTGGATAAAGCATTAAGATTAATGAATCCAGCGGATGTAGTTAAGGAAATTCTTGATAGTGGTTTGAGAGGACGCGGTGGCGGAGGATTTCCTACTGGATTGAAGTGGAAATTAGCCAATGAAAAAATCGCTGATCAAAAATATATTATTTGTAATGCCGATGAAGGAGACCCAGGTGCTTTTATGGATCGATCTGTGCTTGAAGGTGATCCATATAATGTAATTGAAGGAATAATTATCGGTGGATATTCCATTGGTGCTTCATGTGGATATATTTATTGTAGGGCTGAATATCCACTAGCAATTCAAAAATTAGAAAATGCAATTTCGGAATGCAAGAAATATGCTTTGCTTGGGACTAACATATTGAATTCTGGGTTCTCTTTTGAATTAAAGATAAAAAAAGGAGCCGGAGCTTTTGTCTGTGGAGAAGAAACAGCATTGATAGCATCAATTGAAGGGAAACGAGGTATGCCAAGACCAAGACCTCCATATCCTGCTGATTCTGGTTTATGGGGAAAACCTACAATTATTAATAATGTTGAGACTTTTGCAAACGTTTCAAGCATAATTAATAATGGCAGTAGTTGGTTTGCTTCAATTGGTACTGAAAAAAGCAAGGGCACTAAAGTATTTGCTCTGAGTGGAAAGGTGAAAAATTCTGGACTGGTTGAAGTACCGATGGGAGTTACGCTAAAAAATATTGTATTTGATGTTGGTGGTGGAATTCCAAATGATAAAGATTTTAAGGCTGTGCAAATTGGCGGACCTTCCGGGGGATGTCTTCCTAAAAGCGTTTTAGATACACCTGTCGATTATGAGTCACTAAAAAAAGTTGGTGCTATGATGGGCTCAGGTGGTTTTGTTGTTATGGATGAAGATACTTGCATGGTTGATGTTGCAAAATTTTTTCTAACCTTTATTCAAAACGAATCATGTGGAAAATGTGTTCCTTGTAGAGAAGGCACCAAAAGGATGCTAGAAATTGTGGAACGTATTACGAAATCATATTCAAAGGAAGAAACCAAAACTGATGTTCTTCAAAGATTTAAGGGAATTATTCATCTGCAAAGACTTGCTGAAGTAATAAAAGATACTTCGCTTTGTGGGCTTGGACAAAGTGCACCAAATCCAATCTTATCAGGACTTCAATATTTTCGTGATGAATATGAAAGTCACATTTACGATAGGAAATGTGATGCACATGTCTGCAAAGAATTATTAACCTATAGAATTGAAACAGACTTATGTTCCGGATGTGGATTATGCGCAAAGAAATGCTCGGTAGAAGCTATTGTTGGAGAAAAGAAACATCCTCATTTTATTGTTGAATCAAAATGTGTAAAATGTGGAATGTGTGTTGAAACTTGTCGATTTGAAGCAATATCAGTGAATTAAAGGAGAATTCCGATGATTGAATTAATGATAAATAATATAAAAGTAAAAGCAGAAAAAGGAATGACAATTCTTAATGCAGCAAAATCAGTAGGAATTAATATCCCAACTCTTTGCCACATGAAAGATTTATTCCCAACGGGTGCTTGCAGAATCTGTGTTGTTGAAATTGATGGGATGCGTGGATTGACTCCTAGTTGCGCTTATCCTGTTTCTGAAGGGATGATAGTTCAAACCAATAGTCCGAGAGTTAGAAGAGCAAGAAAAACAATTGTTGAGCTTCTTGTCGAAAATCATCCACAGGATTGTCTAATTTGCGTTCGTAACAAAAATTGTGAGTTACAAGATTTATCAGAAAAATATGCATTGCGAGAACACAGATTCTTAGGGGAAAAGAAAGCTCATGCGATTGATATATCAAGTGCATCAATGGAAAGGGATCCAGCCAAATGTATACTGTGCGGAAGATGTGTCAGAACTTGTAATGAGATTCAAAAAATAGGAGCAATAGATTTTACAAATAGGGGATTCCGAAGTAATGTAACAACTCCTTTTAACAAAGGGTTGAATGTTAGCGAATGTATTTTATGCGGTCAATGTATTTTGGCTTGCCCAACAGCAGCTTTACGCGAAAAGAGTCATTCTAAAGAAGTTATTAATGCTCTAAATGATAAAAATAAATATTGCATTGTCCAGATTGCCCCTGCTGTTCGTGCATCATTAGGGGAAGAATTTAATTTACCAGTCGGGACAAATGTTACTGGACAAATCGTTACAGGGCTACGTAGAATAGGTTTTAAAAAAGTTTTTGACACTAATTTTTCAGCTGATTTAACGATTATGGAAGAATCAGCTGAGTTGATTGATCGAATACAGAATGGTGGAACATTACCAATGTTCACGAGTTGTTGCCCTGGATGGGTTAAATTTGCTGAGCAGAATTATCCCGAAATTCTAAAAAATGTATCCACATGTAAATCACCGCATGAAATGGAAGGTGCGGTAATGAAAACATATTACGCACAGAAAATGGGTTTGAATCCAAATAATATTTTTGTCGTTTCAATAATGCCATGTACAGTAAAAAAATATGAGTCAGATAGACTTGAATTAAGTGAAGAAAAAAATCCTGATGTGGATGCAGTTTTGACTGTTCGTGAATTAGTAAGAATGTTTAATATGGCAGGAATTGATTTTAATGATTTACCAGAAGATGCATTTGATAATCCACTTGGTGAGTCAACTGGTGCAGCTGCAATCTTTGGCACTTCTGGAGGGGTTATGGAGGCTGCTTTAAGAACCGCTTATTTTAAAATGACTGATGAAAATTTACCTAACCTGGAGTTGAATGATTTACGTGGAATGAGTGGAATTAAAGAAGCCTCTATAAATATAAGAGGAAAAACAATTAATGTAGCCGTAGTAAATGGAATAGGCAATGTTAGAGAAATTTGCGAAGATATTATAAACGGAATAAGTAAATATCATTTTATTGAAGTGATGGCATGTCCAGGTGGATGTATAAATGGCGGAGGACAGCCAATACATCAAAAGCCGGAAAAAATAAAAAAAAGAGTTGAAGTTTTATATAATATTGATGTAAAAGCAAAAATTCGAATGTCTCATGAGAATGAAGTTGTTATGAAATTATATGATGAATTTTTCGAGGAGCCAAATAGTCATAAGGCTCATGAAATTCTGCATACAAATTACATTGATAGAAAATCAATACTAAGAAAAAATGTATAAATAAATGTCAGGAATAGTTAGCACAATTGGACAAAAATGCCGAAGGTGCTATTCATGTGTTAGAGAATGTCCGGCAAATGCAATAAGGGTTGTGAATGGTCAAGCCATTGTACAACCAGAAAGATGTATTAGCTGTGGACATTGTATAAAAGTTTGTTCGCAAAATGCAAAATATGTTTCAAGTGATATAGATAATGTATTGGATTTTCTAGTCAACAATAAAACTTATGCAATAATTGCTCCTTCATTCGCGGCATCATTTCCGGAAAGTTATGATAAAATTCCTACTGCAATTAGAAAGATTGGATTCTATGGAATTTCAGAAACGGCATTCGGCGCCGATTTGATTGCGCAAAATTATAGAGTGTACTATGATAATTCTTTAAATGAAACAGTAATCAGTTCATCATGCCCTGCTATAAACAATTACATTGAAAAATATTTTGAAAATTTAGTGCCCTTGCTTGCCCGGATTGTTTCTCCGATGATCGCAATGGGTAAGTATCTGAAAGCAATTTATGGTGATGAATTAAAGGTAGTTTTTATTGGTCCATGCATTGCAAAAAAAAGTGAATATTGTGTAAATGAAGTCATCGGAAATATTGATGCTGTTTTAACTTTTGCTGAACTTAAAAAGTTGCTTAGTCTTAAGAAAATAAGATTGGAAGATTGCGAAGCCGGAAGTTTTGACCCTCCATTAGCAAATAATGGGAAATCATTTCCAATAGCAGGAGGATTATTGAAAACAATAGGGGTCAAAGAAGAAATTTTAGCCAAAGAAAGAATTGTGGTTGAAGGCAAAAAACAAGTCGAGCAAATCATAAGAGATATTTATGAAAATAAAATAAAAAATAAATTTATTGATATTCTTTTTTGTGAGGGTTGTATTAATGGACCGGCAATTGATAGTAATTTAAATTATTATTCAAAGCGTGAAATAGTTATTGATTTTATTGAAGAAAGCATTGCTCATGTTGATCAGACAGTTTGGAAGAGTGAAATATTTAATGCAAGGAACTTGAATTTCAGAAGAAAATTTGAATATAAGTATCAGAGAAAACCGATGCCCACTGAAGATAAAATTAAAGAAATTCTTGCACGAACAAACAAATATTCAAAACAGGATGAATTAAATTGTGGTGCTTGTGGGTATGCAACTTGCCGCGAATATGCAATTTCCATCGCAAAAGAATTAGCTGAAGATGACATGTGTCTTCCATTTCTTATAAATAAAATTGAGGCAGCTTATCAAGAATTAAAGGATACACAAGAACAACTTCATCATGCAGAAAAACTTGCATCAATTGGGCAACTAGCCGCTGGTGTTGCACACGAAATAAATAATCCTTTGGGTACAATAATGATGTTTTCAGGAATATTGAAAAGAAAATTTCAGAATGTGGATAATACCTCATTGGATGATCTTAATTTAATTATTAGTGAAGCGAATCGATGTAAGAACATTGTGAGCAATTTATTGAATTTTGCTCGCGAAGGAAAATTAAAATTATCAAGGTTCAATCTTGCACAATTAATAGAGAAAATAATCCAAAAAGATTTTGGCGATAAACTTTCTAATGTTGATTTGATTATGGATATCGAAAATAATCATCTTATGATTACGGCTGATTATGACCAACTGAAGGAAGTGCTGTTAAATATATTTAATAATTCTTTGGAAGCAATGGAGGAATCAGAAGTTAAAAAAATTAGTGTTCTTGTAAAGATGCAAAATGAAAAAGTTAGTATTGAAATTCAAGATTCCGGATGTGGAATTAAGAGTGAAAATATAAAAAAAATCTTTACCCCATTTTTTTCTACAAAAAAAATAGGAAAAGGTACAGGGCTTGGATTGGCAATATCTTATGGAATTATAAAAATGCATAAAGGTGAAATAACTATAGAAAGTAAAGTTGGTTTTGGGACATCAGTTAAAATAATATTACCAGCAAATAAGAATTAGATAAACGGAGATAAAATGACTTCATATGAAAAGTACAAAAAAATATTATTAGTAGATGACGATATTGATTTAATTGAGCAGAATAAAATTCTACTTGAATCATTAGGATTTAAGGTCATCACAGCGGAATCTGCAAAAGAGGGTTTTGATATATTTATTAAGGAAAAACCTGATGCAGCAATTGTCGATTTAATAATGGAAAACCCGGATTCTGGGTTTGTCCTAAGCCATAAAATAAAATCAACTGAATATGGTAAAAATATACCTGTTTTGATTTTAACCTCAGCTACATATGATACCGGTGTGAAATTCAGTGCTTCCACTCGTGAAGAAAAAGAATGGATAAAATGTGACGGCATATTAAACAAACCTGTCGTTGTCGAAGATCTCTTGGCGAAATTGGAAAAATTTGCTTAGTGTTTCAATGATGTATTCTGCACCGAAATTATTGATAATTGATGATGAAAAAGGATTAAGAGAAGGAACAAAACGCTTTCTCGAAAGTGAAGGATATTTTGTTGATGACGCGGAAAATGGTAGATCAGGTATTGCAGCGGCACTGCGCAATGATTATGATATATTAATTATTGATTTAAAGATGCCTGATATTGATGGATTTGAGGTATTGAGTCAATTAAAAATTATGAAACCAAATTCCATTTATATAATTGCAACTGCTTATGCAAGTTTTGATACAGCAATCGAATCTGTTAGGCTTGGGGCATTTTCTTACATCCCAAAACCATTTTCACCAGATGAATTGTTATATCAACTTCAACAAGCTTATAAGCAAAGACTTATCCTTCTGGAATCAGAAAAATTAAAAAAAGAAAAAGAAGAATATCTGCTTGAAATTGCAAATGAGAAAAGTCGACTAAACACAATCATCGAATCAATCAGCAGCGGAGTACTTTTAATAAATAAAATTGGCGAAGTTGTATATTTTAATAAAGCTGCACTTCAAAAATTGAATCTTGAAGAATTAGATATTGGCGAATTTATTATTGACAAACTACCGGCAGAACTAAGTAGAATAGTTAATGAATTTATATCAACTGAAAGTCTTTTTCATAAATCAATCACAGCGCAAATTGAGATAATCCCAAATGGCGAATTATTCATTGATGCAACGTGTTCACCAATTCCACATTCAGACGGAAGTTTTGCCGGGGTGGTAATTGTTTTGAAGAATATTACCAATTTTAAAAAAGTTGAATTAATAAAAAATCAATTTATATCAATGGTTGCACACGAACTCAAATCACCAGTTTCTGCCGTACTAGGATTTATTCAATTAATCCTCGATACAAAAATTGAAATAAGTGCAGAGCAGCATGATGATTTCTTAAAACGTTCGGAATTGCGATTAAAGAGTTCTCTCGACTTGATTAATGATTTACTTGATATATCGAGAATGGAAATAAAAAAGAAATATAGAGAATTAAAAGAAATCAATATTAATGATACTGTGTTAGCTGTTGCTTCTATGTATGAGTTAGAATTACAGAAAAGAAACATTCAGTTAAATCTTGATTTGCAAAACGGAATTAATTATTTAATAGCAGATTCCACTGAGATTACTAGATTGATTTCTAATATTTTAAGTAACGCAATTAAGTACAACAAAGAAAATGGCAGCATTTTAATAAAAACTTTTTCGGAAGGATTTTTTATTTCAATAATGATTTCGGATACAGGTATTGGTTTGCGACCAGATGAGAAAAAAGATTTATTTCAGGAATTTTTCAGAGCAAAAAATAAATACACAAAAACTATTAGCGGTACTGGATTAGGTTTAACTATCGTTAAGAGAATTGTAGATGCTTATCACGGTAAAATTGAAATTGATAGCGAATATGAAAAAGGAACAACTATTTTTATTAAGTTGCCAATAAATAAATCTAAAACAAATGAGTAGGAGTAAAACATGGCTTTAATTGCAATTATTGATGATGATCCTGATATCATCGAAGCGACTACTTTAGTTCTAAAATCGAAAGGTTTTTCAACTGTAACAGCTTCTAATCCTGAAGATGGATATGCCTTAGTCTTAGAGAAAAAACCTGATTTAATTATTCTTGATGTGATGATGGATGAGCCAGATGATGGATTTTTCCTTGCACAAAAATTCAGAAGGGAAAAAATTAAAATTCCAATTCTTATGTACACTTCTGTATCAAAAGCAATTGGATTCGATTATGGTGCTGGTGAAATGGTTCCCGTTGATGATTTTGTTGAGAAACCAATTTCACCAGATGAAATTATCGAAAAAGTTGAAAGATTATTAAAAAATTGAGACGACTATGCTTTTAGTGGAACAAAATTCATTATCCGAAGAAATAGCAACTTTGGTGAGTAATTATGGGAAAGATAGATCTTCACTTTTACCAATATTACAAGACATCCAAAAGAAGTATCATTACATTTCTGAATTTACTCAGCAGGAAATAGCTAATCAACTTGAAATTCATCCTGTTGAAGTTTACTCAGTAATTTCTTTTTATTCATTTTTATCCTCAAAGCCACAAGGGAAATTAGACATTAAATTATGTCAAACGATTACATGTGATATTAAAGCGAAAGAGAATATATCAAAAACTATTGAAAGAGAATTTGGAATGAAATTCGGTGAAACAAGCAGAGACGGAAAAATGACCTTGGAATATGCAAATTGTTTGGGAATGTGTGACAAGGGACCAGCGATGATGATCAATAATGAAATTTATAATAATTTAAATGCTGAAAATGCAGTTCTTATAATTAAAAACAAATTGGGGAAATAATATGGATAAGCAGGAAAGAAAAGGTCCGGTTATTTTTTCTCCTTATGAAAAATTAACTGCTCTTAAAAAAGCATTAAAAATGAGTAGAGAAAATATTCTGTTTGAGATTAAAGAATCAAAATTAAAAGGACGCGGCGGAGCCGGATTTCCCACAAGTACCAAATGGATGTTGGTTGCTGCTGCGAAGTCCGATAAAAAATTTGTTATATGCAATGCAGATGAGGGAGAACCCGGAACATTTAAAGATCGTGTTCTTCTTTTAGAATATCCCGAATTAGTGATTGAAGGAATGATCATTGCCGGATACACAATTCATGCTGATGAAGGATTTATTTATCTCAGGGGAGAATACGAATATATGTTAAACTCTCTTAATTCATATCTGGAAGAGATGAGAAAAAATAAATATCTTGGAAAGAATATTTTGGGGAAAGAAGGTTTCTGTTTTGATATCAAAATTAGACTCGGTTCGGGTGCCTATATCTGTGGTGAAGAAACCGCATTAATTGAATCTTTGGAAGGGCATCGTGGTGAGGCAAGAAATCGTCCGCCTTTCCCTGTTAGCAAAGGCTTTAAAGGTAAACCAACTACTGTTAATAATGTTGAAACATTTGCGGCTGTAACAAGAATTATTGAAAAAGGTGGAACATGGTTTCAAAAATATGGTACCGATAAATCAACTGGTTCAAAATTATTTTCCATATCTGGTGACTGCAAAAAACCTGGGGTATATGAATTGCCTTGGGGCAAATCAATCAATGATGTACTAAAACTTGTTGAAGCTGAAGATACAAAAGCAGTTCAAATTGGTGGTGCCTCAGGTAAATGTTATAACAAGTCACAGTTTGATAATAAAATATCTTATGAGGATTGTGCAACAGGAGGATCAATCATCATATTCAATAAAAATCGTAACATGCTTCATATTCTTGAAAACTTTATGAAATTTTTTAATGAAGAAAGCTGTGGACAATGTACACCATGCAGAATAGGAAATAAAAAATTGATGGAAGGAGTTAAAATGTTAAGAAATAATAATTATACTTTTGACTACATCAATAAATTAAAAGATTTGTGCGGAACAATGCAAGTAGCATCTAAGTGTGGATTGGGACAATCAAGCCCGAATGCTTTCTTATCAATCCTAAACAATTTCCATGATGAAATTTTTAATTATAGACTTGCGGAGGTTGACAATGATTAATAAATCTGAAGACAGAGCCCCACAAAGCCAGCAAGCTCATATTGTTGAAAAACCAACTGATATTTCAGGAATCGGTGCTACAATTTCGGTTGAAATTAACGATAAAAAAATATCCGTACCACTCGGAACAACAATTCTTGATGCCTGCAGAATGTTTAATATCCACGTGCCAACTCTTTGTCATCATGATGATTTATGTGTTGCAGGAGTTTGCCGTTTGTGCGTTGTAGAAGTTGTGGGAATGAAAACTTTACAGGCTTCTTGTGCATTTCCTATAACTGCACCAATAAAAATTAAAACTTCCTCTCAAATGGTTAGGAAAGCAAGGAGAACTATTCTTGACTTACTATTAAGCGAACATTATGGTGAATGTTACGCATGTGTTAGAAATGGAAATTGCGAGCTTCAGAAACTTGCAAAAGAGTACGGTGTTGACTCCTTCGCATTTGGTCATGTAAATAACAGTGTGCACCCAAAAGATACTTCCTCATATTCTGTTATTCGTGAAATGGATAAGTGTATTCTTTGCAAAAGATGTGTCAGAACCTGCATCGACTTGCAGGAGGTTGGAGTTCTTGAAGCAGTAAATCGTGGCTCTGATACAGTCATAAGCACATTTATGGATAAAAAATTAGCTGATGTTATATGTATTAATTGCGGACAATGCATTAACCGTTGTCCAACCGGGGCATTACATACTAATGATCCATCAGATGAAATCTGGAGAGCAATTGATGATAAAACAAAGCATGTCGTTATTCAAACTGCTCCAAGCCCACGTGCTGCTATTGGTGAAGAATTTGGTTTACCAGCAGGAACATCATTAACTTTAGAAATGAATACTGCATTGAAAAGAATTGGATTTGATGCTGTTTTTGATACAAATACAACAGCTGATTTGACAATAATTGAAGAAGGAACTGAACTGATAATAAGATTATTTAATGCTTTAGTTAAGAAGGATAAATCCGTTGCGCTTCCGCAATTTACTTCCTGTTCACCGGGATGGGTTAAATATCTTGAGCATTTTTATCCCGAATATATTCCCAATCTAAGCTCAGCAAAATCGCCTCAACAAATGTTTGGAGCATTAATAAAAACATTTTACGCTGAGAAAATGGGAATTGATCCAAAAGATATTGTCAGTGTTGCAGTAATGCCATGTTCAGCCAAGAAATTTGAATGCAATCGTCCCGAGATGGATTCATCGGGTTATCGGGATGTTGATTACGGTTTAACTACCCGAGAAGTTGCTCAGATGATTAAAGAAGCTGGAATACATTTGCCCGAAATGCCAAAAACACATTTTGATAGTCCATTCGGTGATGCATCGGGAGCTGGTTTGATTTTTGGTGCGACAGGTGGCGTAATGGAAGCTGCTATAAGAACTGTCGTGGAATTGATAACCGGAAACAAAGCTGAGGATATTTTTGAAAAAGCTAATGTCATTCCATTAAGGGGCTTTGAAGGAATAAAATATTTTGAAATTCCAATTGGTGATAAAGTTGGAAAGGTTCCTGATATAATTGCTCATTTGATTCCAAATTGGGATTGGTTAGCAAATGGCACATTGAAAGTTGCTGTAGCACATGGCACTACGAATGCAAAGAAAATTATGGAAGATATTAAACATGGTGGTAAGTTTAGTGAATGTCACTTTATTGAATTCATGGCTTGCCCGGGTGGTTGTTTAGGCGGTGGTGGTCAACCAATTCCAACTAATATTGAAATAAGGCAAAAGCGCGCCGAAGCAATTTATGCTGAAGATGAGTCTCTTGAAATAAGAAAATCTCACGATAATCCGAATGTAATAAGATTATATAATGAATTTCTTATAGATGGTCCAGGTGGTCATAAATCGCATAAATTACTTCATACACACTACCAGAAAAGAGGTAAATTCATTGTTTAACAAAAAGCCGGATTTATTTTCCGGCTTTTATTATTTTTATAAAGTTAATCGAAAGGAAATAAATGAGTTTGCTTATACCAAAATGGACTTATAATTATCCTGAATTCTGGAATACCATAAGAAGAAGAAATCTTTGGTTCATAAAAATCCGATATATTGCAAGCTTTTGTTTGTTTATTTCACTAATTATTTCTGAATCTCTCTTGAATCTCAAACTTAGTAATGTGCAAATTCAGGCGTTTAGTATAATTGCCTTCTCGATTTTTGTTTACAATGTATTATTCCATGTCTTACGACACTATGTTTTTTGTGAGCCAGAGAAATTTAATTGTATGCATTTATCATTACTACAAATGCTTGCTGATCTAACATCATTGATGTTGATGGTTTATTTCACCGGCTTGATTGAATCACCAATTTATGCTTTCTTTATTTTCCATATGGTAATTGGAAGTTTGATTTTACCAGGAATCATTATTTACTCCATTTGTGGAATTGTCGTTTTTGTTTATTCTTTACTGATAATTCTTCAACTTAACGGAATAATTCCAACTCACTCAATTGCGGGATTTATTGATAGTTCAACACATTTTAATCTTGTTCATGATATAGTTTTTATTTTGGTCTTTTGTCTTTTGATGTTCATGACAGTAATACTTGCAAATCATGTGGCAAGAAATTTATTAAAAAGGGAAGAACAATTAAGAATTGCGTTGGATAAATTGAATGAAGCAGAAGTTGCTAAACAAAAATATATAGTTGGAGTAGTTCACGAGATTAAATCTCCTATCGCAGCAGTTAAGTCACTAGTAGAAGTTATTTTGAAAAAGTATTTAGGTCCAATTAGTAAAGAAGTTGAAGAGAAACTTGCGCGGGTAAATTTAAGAGCCGATGAAGGATTGGAATTGATTAATAATATTTTACGTATATCACGATTAAAACTTCTCGAGGTTAATCTTAGTGAACCAATAGTGTTGAAATCATTAATTGAAGGTATTATTAATCAAAAAAAAGAAATTATTGAAGAAAAACATATTAATATTAAATTTGAAGGTAATTCTGATATATTGTGCGTTGGTGATAGAGATTTAATTCAGTTGGTGTTTTCAAATCTCATTTCCAACTCTATAAAATATACAGATATTGATGGAAATATAATTATTAAACTTTTGGAAAATGAAAAAGAAATTTTAATAACTATTTCTGATGATGGAATTGGAATTCCTAAAAAAGATTTGAGTAAAGTGTTTGATCAATTCTATAGAGGATCCAATTTAAAAAATTACAAATCAGAAGGAAGTGGCTTAGGATTATCTTTAGTTAAAGAAATTATTAACTACCATCATGGCAAGATTCACGCTGAAAGTCCTTCTGATATTCATAAACCCAATAGACCTGGAACAATTATCTCAATAATTCTTCCCAAGGAAACCTTGAGTAATACGGAAGCTGATACACGTTTTTAATTTTAGGGAATGCTGATAAAAGTGAAATAATGTCTTGGGAATTTAGCAATTGCTTTTTCAGCTTTTTCAATATTCTCAAAAACGCCATAAACAGTTGACCCTGTACCTGTCATCTTTGAAAACAGCGCTCCACTTTTTAATAAAGAATCATGTACTGATTTAATTTCAGCATATTTATTAAATACGATTTCTTCAAAATCATTGATTATTAAATCCTGAAGTGCTTTGATTTTTTTAGGTAATTTAAAATCAAGATGTGAATAATCGTTTTCAATATTTATGGGATCGATTTGAGAAAATAACTCTTTCGTTGAAATATGAATGCCAGGATTAATTATGCAGATTGGGAAGGGAATTTTAATATTAATTTTTTCAAGAATCTCTCCTCTCGATTTACCGATTGCTGGTTGCGATAATAAAAAAAATGGAACGTCTGAACCAAGTTTTAATGCAATATCAGATAATATTTCATAAGATAGATTTAAGTCAAATAGTTTATTTAATGCTATTAGAGTGGCTGCTGCATTTGAACTTCCTCCTCCAAGACCAGCACCAATTGGTATTTTTTTTGACAACTTTATTTCACATTCAATTTTTTGATTAGAGAATTTATCAAGTTCATTTTTTGCTTTGATTATCAAATTATCATTAAAATCAATAGGATCGTTTAAATCAGATAAAAAACATGTATTGCTGGATTTCGTAAAAATTAATTCATCATATAATAGAATAATTGGATAGAACAATGTTTGAATATTATGATAACCGTCTTCACGTTTATTTAATATTCGTAATCCTAAATTTATTTTGGCCGGAGATTTAATTCTGATTGTATTCATCTAAAGCTGGTTTTATTATTTTTGTATAGTTTGGTGATGAACCACAACATGATCCGATAAATACTGGTTTCATTTTCATATATTCCTTTACAATGTTTTTATAATTGGTAACACTCAATGCACATGAATGGACTTCGTTTTTATTCTCATAACAATTCAAGTAAAAACCAAAATTATATTTAGAATAATTCTCTTTAATAACATTATTAAAACTATTTTTAGAAATACAATTATAAGAAATCGCTAAAGGACCATATTGTTTAATATCGTTAATGATATTGCTTACATTTTCTCCACTTAAAATTTTACCCATACTGGTAAAATATAAACTTATTACGTATGGGATTTTATTATCATTACAGAAATTTCAGATAATTTCAATTTCATCTAAATGACTAATTGTTTCATTCAAAATAAAATTTACATCATTATTATAGAGTTCAGTAATATGATTCATGTGATTGTTAATCAATTTTTTTTTTGAAAGGGTTCTTTCTTTCTGATAACAATCTTCGGCTGGTGGATTAGAGCCTGCAAGAATAATATTTTTACCGTCAATTGCATTTTTTGCTATCTGAACAGCTCTTTTGACTAATATTTTATAATTAATATTCTTTGGAATTAATACTGCCGGATTAGTTCTGAAGGTGTTGGTTGTAATAATATCAGCTCCAGCTTGAATATATTGCTTATGTAGATTCAGCAAATTCTCTTCATTATGCAATAAAACATTTGCTGACCATATTTTATTTTTTTTAATAATTCCATTTTCTTCAAATAAACTACCATAAGCACCGTCAAGCACTAACGGATGATTTTGTGAAAAATAATTATGAGGATCATTCAAAGAAAGCGTCCTTTTTCTTTTCCGAAGAAAAATATATGTAATGAAATAATCAGTAATAAAATATTTTCATAGATTTTCATATATCCAATTTTAACACTACTTAATGTCCCAAAACATCCACACTCAATATCTAGACCACGCAATATCGAAATAAAAATCAGAACAATGAAACCAAATAAGAAGAATGCAAAAATCATACTAATTTCCTTCTTGTAAAAGCCGAACAAAAGTAAAATCCCGAATATTAGTTCAATCCATGGAAATATTATAACAATTATATTTTGAGAAAACAGTGGAAATATTTTGTAATTATTCAGTGAAATGGAGAAATAATTAACATCAGATATTTTTTCAATTCCTGAAAAAATAAATATGATAGATAATAGAATTTGTGATAAATATAGTAAATATTTAGAATTCAATATTTTAATCATGTCAAACTCCGTCAGTTGGATAATTCTTTTTAATCCACCCCTCAATACCATCAGATAGAATAATTAAATTATTGAATCCAAGTTTATTAAGTCTAAAAGCTAATTTATGGCTTAGATTACAATCATCACTACTACAATAAATAATATAAGACATTTTTTTGTCTAGACTTTTTACAAGGGTATTATTATTACCGAAACTGTACTCGGGAATATTAATTGCGCCTGAAATTCTTTTCTCTGAATACTCCCACTGATCTCTAGCATCAATAAAAATCAAATCAATATTTGAAACAAGCGAAAATACTTTTGATGAATTTAATTCTTTAATTCCACTTATATTATTGATTGAATTAAGATGATCAGCTTTAACATTAAATATAGAAATACCGTTTGGTGAAATAAAATTATAAATAATTCCAATAAGCGATGAAGCCAACAATAGAAACAAAATATTACTAAACTTTAATTTCATTTTCTACTCCAATTTGAATACAGTTTTTGGGGATTTCTGGTTTGACAATTACAACTGTTTCATTAGCAATCTGTACTTTCCCGGGTTCCATACCTTTTCTTTTAATCACATATTTTGCGAAAGTATACGAAACTGGCACAAGAGAAGCTGTTTTTGCTTTACTATAATAAGCTGCTACACTGGCTGCATTCTTTAAAATATTTTTGGGAATAATTTCTTTCTGATTCTGATTGCATAAAACTACATGTGAGCCGGAAACACTTCTCGCATGAAACCAATAATCATTTTTCTTCGCAACATGCAGTGTTAGTTCATCATTGTTTTTACTATCCTTGCCAACAAGTAATTTATATTTACCGTCAATTAAAAACTCTCTGAATTTTGCTGCTGTTCTTTGGCTTTCATTACTATTAATATTTTCTATTTTCATTTCTCTTGCCAATGTATTTAATTCAGATCTATCATTCATTGTTAAAAATCGCTTTTGTAATTCTACAAAAAAATTAAAATTATTCGAATATTCATTGTATAGTTCTAAAGATTTTTTAAAACTCTTCTTTTCATCTTTAGCTTTATCAAAATGAATTTTTAGATTTTCAGAAGGAGTTAAATTTCGCTTAAGTTTAATATCATATAAATTCCCATTTTCATCTTTGAGGGTCAAGGTATCAATATTCAATTTAATTTTTTCATAATTAGCTTTAAGCAGATTTCCTATTTTATAATAGTAATCTTCTTTTGATCCCGCGTCCAACCTTTTTTTTAGATTATTCAAA
>Ga0172373_10004044_pt1 | contig 20896 bp, 11 predicted proteins | sample Lak10m_2_FD_114546 | JGI IMG/M metagenome (GOLD analysis project Ga0172373, IMG submission 114546) | Freshwater microbial communities from Kabuno Bay, South-Kivu, Congo - kab_092012_10m | ecosystem: Environmental > Aquatic > Freshwater > Lake | place: Democratic Republic of the Congo...
ATCACTTATTGAGAAGAATTCTCAAAGTGAGAACAATTTTTATTTTGAATCAATCCTCGACACCCATTTCGTATTAGAATCTAATAAGTCTAATGACTTAAACTCATTGATTAATTTTGAAAATGATCAATTAGATTCATCAGGTATATATACTTTCAGAGGAGGTGCGCAAAGAAATTCGCCTGTTAAAGGAAGATTGTCAATAACCCCTTCTAAGCTTATTTTAGATTGGGTATACAAAACGGAATACGATACTATTAATGGAAAGTTTGGGACATGGGGTGGGGGAGCAGGATGGACTGGTCAGCCTTTATTAGTAGTATGGACACCAGAAGAATTGAAAAATATAGAAGGCATTTTTCCTTTCTTTAAAAGTCGAAAAAGCTCATTAAAAGAAATCATTCAAGTTTCTCTTTGTGGTAAAATTTATTTTTTAGATTTTGAATCCGGTAAACCCACTAGATTACCTATTGTCATTTCAAATCCGATTAAGGGGACTCCAAGTATAGATAAAATTCATAAAAATTATCTTTTTGTAGGGCAGGGTGTGCAGCATAAGGGAAGTTTTGCATGGAGAATATTTAATCTTAAAACGAATGCATTGGTTCATTCTGAGAAAATGCCTTCAAATTTTGCATATTGCAGATGGGGTGCTTGTGATGCTTCTCCTCTTATTCATGAAAATAGTGGTTCTTTTATTTGGCCAACAGAATCAGGCGTTATCTATAAAGGAACAGTAAAAAATGATAAAAAACTCTCGATTCAGCAGTTCCGTTATGTTATATCTAAATTTAAACAACAAGGGATAGAATCTAGCCCTTCTGCTTATCGTAATTTGTGTTATTTTTCTGATAATGCCGGACATGTATTTTGTATTGATTTAAAAACAATGAAACCTAGATGGCATTTTAATAATACGGATGATACCGATGCTTCACCAGTCATACAAATTACCAATGATACACCTTATGTATTTGTCGGAAATGAGGTTGATCATCAAGGATTGAAGGGCTATAGTTATTTACGAAAGCTAAATGGATTAAACGGACAATTATTGTGGCAATATAAAATACCTTGTTATTCAAGAATTTTTCCAAAAATAAATAGTGGAGGTATGTTAAGTACCCCTTTAGTAGGAATAAATAGAGCTAAAGATTGGATATGGACTATTTTTTCTCGAACAGATTCTGTTGGCCGAGCAAAGTTAGTTTGTATAAATGTACATACTGGTAAATTGAAATATAATATTTCAATGGAGAATTACAGTTGGGTGTCTCCTATTGCATTATATAATAAGGAAGGGGAGGCATTTATTTATTTTTCAGATGTAGGGGGTAATATTTATTTGGTTGATGGCGATTCAGGAAAAATAATTTATAAAGATAAGATTGGATATATTTTTGAATCTTCTCCGATAGCATTTGCTAATAGAATTATTCAACCAGCCAGAGGGAATAAAATATTTAGTTTTCTCGTTCAATAACGGTAAGAAATTTTATAAAAGTGAAAAGCCCTTTTTGTTTAAAAAGGGCTTTTTGTGTTATTAACTATCTTCTTTTTTTCTTTTTGATTTTGGTTTAATTGTTTTGACTACAATTTCTTTTTTATCATTATCGTAATCAATCTCAATTTGGTCTCCTTCTGCTAAATTACTTTGAATAATTTCCTCGGCCATAGGGTCCTCCAAATATTTTTGAATAGCTCTTTTCAAAGGCCTTGCACCGTATTGAGCATCGTAACCTTTTTCAACAATAAAATCTTTCGCAGCTTCTGTAATGGTAATTACATAACCTAAACTATTAACGCGACTAAATAATCCTTTCAATTCTATATCAATAATTTTATGAATATCTTCTTTATCAAGCGAATTAAACATAATAACATCATCGATACGATTCAAAAATTCAGGAGCAAATGCTTTTTTTAGTGCATTTTCAACAACTCCTTTACTCATCTCAGCTTCATTATTTTGCCTAGTTTGAGTTCCAAATCCTACACCTGTTCCAAATTCTTTTAATTGTCTAGCGCCAATATTTGAAGTCATTATGATGATGGTGTTTTTGAAGTCAATTTTGCGACCTAGACTATCAGTTAATTGACCATCATCTAAAACTTGTAATAACATGTTAAATACATCAGGATGAGCTTTTTCAATTTCATCTAGTAGAATTACAGAATAAGGTCTCCTTCTGACTTTTTCAGTTAATTGCCCACCTTCTTCATAGCCAACATATCCCGGAGGCGCTCCTATCAAACGAGTTACAGCAAATTTTTCCATATATTCACTCATATCGATACGAATTAACGCTTCATCGTTATCAAATAAATGTCTTGCTAATATTTTTGCAAGTTGAGTTTTACCAACACCTGTTGGTCCTAAAAATATGAAAGAGCCAATAGGTTTGTTTGGATCTTTAAGACCTGCTCGGTTTCGTTGTATGGCTTTTACTACTTTTTTAAGGGCTTCATCTTGTCCAATAACTTTCCCTTGTAATTGTTCAACCATTTTAACCAATTTCTCTCCTTCATTTTGAGAAATTCGTTGAACCGGAACACCACTCATCATTGATACAACTTCTGCAACATGATCCTCTGTCACAGTTACTTTATTTTGTTTAGTTTCTTCTTCCCAAGCTTTTTTTGCTATGTCTAACTGACTCTGTAATTGTTTTTCAGTGTCTCTTAGTTTAGCTGCTTCTTCATATTTTTGAGAACGAACAACTTGATTTTTTAGTTCCTTGATGTCTTCCATTTTTTTCTCAAGTTCCAATACATTTTCTGGAACATTGATATTCGTAATATGAACTCTTGAACCGACTTCATCTAAAGCGTCAATAGCTTTATCTGGCAAGTGTCTATCTGTTAAATAACGAGCCGTAAGAGTTACACATGCTTTTATCGCTTCAGGAGTGTAAGTTACATTATGGTGCTCTTCATATTTAGATTTAATATTTGTTAAAATTTGAAGAGATTCTTCTTGTGTAGCAGGTTCAATAATTACTTTTTGGAAACGGCGTTCCAAAGCGCCATCTTTTTCAATATGTTGGCGGAATTCATCAAGTGTTGTTGCACCGATGCATTGAATTTCTCCCCTAGCTAAAGCTGGTTTAAACATGTTACTCGCATCCATACTACCACTGGCTCCTCCAGCCCCAATAATTGTATGAATTTCGTCAATGAATAAAATCACATCCGGATTTTTTTCTAACTCATTCATAACGGCCTTCATTCGTTCTTCAAATTGGCCACGGTATTTAGTTCCGGCAACTAAAGATGCCAAGTCTAATGTAACGACTCTTTTACCAAATAATACACGTGACACTTTACGCTGAATAATTCGTAAAGCAAGACCTTCAGCAACAGCAGATTTACCAACTCCGGGTTCTCCAATTAATATAGGATTATTTTTCTTACGACGAGAAAGAATCTGCGATACTCGCTCTATTTCTTTTTCTCTTCCAACCACAGGATCTAACTTCCCATCTTCTGCCATTTTGGTTAAATCTCTACCAAAATTATCTAAAACAGGAGTTCTAGATTTTGAGTCTCCTGGTTTTTTAGTACTTCCTGTTCCTGCACCACCAAAAGATTCTTCATTATCATCATCATCTCCTGTTGCAGCATTTTCAATTTTGTGCGGATTTTCAATGTATCCCTCTAATTCTTGTTTTACAGCATTATAATCAACTCCGTTTTTTTCCAAAGTTTTAGAAACAACATTATCATTATCTTTTAAAATACACATTAACAAGTGCTCTGTGCCAATTTGAGGTGCCTTGAAAACTTTTGCCTCTAGATAAGTTAATTTAAGCGTTTTTTCAGCTTGTTTAACCAAAGGGATGTTTGCTAAATTATTTATTTTACGCATTGAAATTGGCAAACTTTGTTCAATTTGTTTTCTTAAATCTTGTATGTTAATCCCAAGATTTTTAAGTAATTTAATGCCCACACCTTCTCCATCGCGAATCATACCAAGCATTAAATGTTCAATTCCTATATAATCATGTCCTAGTCTGAGTGCTTCCTCTCGACTAAACGTTATGACGTCTTTTACACGCTGTGAAAATTTTGCTTCCATAAATTTATTAGTTCTTTATTAAGGTTCAAACATAATTAATGCCATAATCAAAAGTAACCGTAAATGTCAGCTAAATGAACTTTTTGACGGTATTTTTTTAACATTAAATCTGTTAATAACTATACATCTAAGATAGTTATAAAATAGGTATTTTCAAACTCTTTTACGGCTTTAAATAAACTAAAAAACAGTTTTTTAACATTAAAAAAGGATTATTACAAAAACACTAATTAACCGATAAAAATTGTAATCATGAGTGGAGAAAAAATTATTCCTATCAATATTGAAGAAGAAATGAAAACGGCATACATTGATTATTCGATGTCTGTCATTGTGTCGCGAGCTCTGCCAGATGTAAGAGATGGGTTGAAGCCTGTTCATCGTAGAGTTTTGTATGGAATGCTTGATTTAGGAGTTTTACATAATCGTCCCTATAAAAAATCGGCACGTATTGTTGGGGAGGTTTTAGGTAAGTATCATCCTCATGGGGATACTTCTGTTTATGATACCATGGTTCGAATGGCACAAGAATGGAGTTTAAGATATATGTTAGTGGATGGTCAAGGGAATTATGGTTCAATTGATGGAGATCCTCCAGCGGCTATGCGTTATACAGAAGCTCGTTTACGTAAAATCACTGAAGAAATGTTGAGTGATATTGAAAAAGATACAGTAGATTTCAGACCTAATTTTGACGATTCTTTATCAGAGCCAACCGTTTTGCCATCCAGAATTCCAAATTTATTGATGAATGGTGCTTCTGGAATTGCTGTTGGTATGGCAACTAATATGGCCCCTCATAATTTAACTGAAATTATTAATGGTATTTTAGCTTACATTGATGACAATACTATTGATGTAGACGGTTTAATGAAACATATTAAAGCTCCAGATTTCCCCACTGGAGGCACCATTTACGGTTATGAGGGAGTAAAGGAGGCTTTTCATACCGGTCGTGGAAGAGTGGTTATGCGAGCTAAAGCAAGTATTGAGCCTATTAATAACCGTGAACGTATTGTAGTAACAGAAATTCCTTATCAAATTAATAAGGCTGAAATGATTAAGCGTCAATGGGAATTATGTAACGAGAAAAAAATAGAGGGTATTACTGAAATTCGAGATGAGAGTAATCGTGAAGGGATGCGTATTGTATACGAACTAAAAAGTGATGCTATTTCAAATGTTGTATTGAATAATTTATACAAATATTCAGCATTACAAACTTCATTTTCTATTAATAACGTAGTTTTGGTGAAGGGAAGACCTGAAATGTTAAATCTTAAAGATATGATTTTTCATTTCGTAGAACACCGTCACGAAGTAGTAGTTCGCCGCACAAAATTTGATTTAATTCAAGCAGAAAAGCGTGCTCATATTTTGGAGGGATTATTAATTGCTCAAAAAAATATCGAAGAAGTAATTAAGATCATTCGTGAAAGCGAAAGTCCGGATGCTGCCAAAGATGAATTAATTTCTCGTTTCTCTTTAACAGAAATTCAAGCACGTGCAATCTTAGACATGCGTTTAAGAACATTAACCGGATTAGAGGTTGATAAATTAAATGCTGAATATGATGAGTTAATGAAGAGCATTGCACATTATAAAGAAATTTTAAGTAATGAGGCTCTGCGTTATAAAATTATTCGCGAAGAGTTAGTCGAGATTAAAGATAAATATGGTGATGAACGGAAAACAGATATTGTTTATGCCGGTGATGATTTAAGAATAGAGGATATGATTGCTGATGAGGATGTGGTTATTACTATTTCTCATTTAGGATATATGAAGCGAACAAATTTAGCAGAATATCGTGCTCAAAATAGAGGAGGAAGAGGAAGTAAAGGGACTGCTACTCGTGATGAAGATTTTGTGGAACATATGTTCATAGCTTCAACTCATAATTATATTTTACTTTTTACAGAAAAAGGACAGTGTTATTGGATAAGAGCCTATGAAGTTCCTGAAGGTAATAAGCAAAGTAAAGGGCGTGCAATACAAAATATCATTAGTATTGCTCCAGATGATAAAGTAAAAGCATTTATCAATATCAAAAATTTGCAGGACGAAGATTACATTAACAATAACTATATAATTTTATGTACCAAAGACGGTATTATTAAAAAAACTTCAGTTGAAGCATATTCTCGTCCCAGGGCAAATGGTATAAATGCTATTACTATTCGTGAAGGAGATGTATTGTTAGAGGCTGCATTAACTAATGGTAGCAATGAGATTATGATTGCTACAAAATTAGGAAAGGTCTGTCGTTTTCCTGAAGAAAAAGTTCGTCCAATGGGACGTAATGCTTCAGGTGTAATTGGTATTGATTTAAATGACGAAGAGGGTGGAAATAATGAAGTGGTTGGTATGATTTGTATTGATGATAAACAAGCTAACGTACTAGTCGTTTCTGATAAAGGATACGGCAAACGTTCCGATATTGAAGAATATCGTGTAACAAATAGAGGTGGTAAAGGAGTAAAAACAATTAATATTACTGAAAAAACAGGAAATTTAGTTGGTATTAAATCAGTAACAGACGCTAATGACTTAATGATTATCACCAAAAACGGAATTGCTATCAGAATGAAGGTTGCAGACTTACGAGTTATGGGCCGTGCAACGCAGGGAGTACGATTAATCAATATTCAAGATAATGATAGTATAGCAGCTATTACAAAAGTTGATCATGAAGAGGATACTGAAACGGAAGTAATAACAGATGGAGTAACACCTATTTTACCAACTGGAGAATTACCTTCATCTGAAATAGGGGAAAGTGAAAATCATTCTGAACAAAATGGTAATACAAAATAGAAAACTAAATTTCAGAAAAGAATAAAGTAATTACAATAATTTAGGTGTGAAATAACCATGCTGCGATTGCCACAAAAATAGATGACTAAGCATGATCATGGTTATACTAACCTTCGATAAAATCAGACTAAGGAAAATAAACAAAAAAACAACAATTTAGACTCATGAATAAAAAAATCATTCTAACAGGTGCATTAGGCCTTTTAGGCTTTACATCTCTATTAGCTCAACCCACTCTAGTAGAAAAAGTTGAAGCTAAATCCGATAAGGTAGTTATTCCTTACGAAAAATGGAAATTGCCAAATGGATTAACCGTTTTATTGAATGAAGATCATTCAGATCCTTTAGTTCAGGTAATGGTTACCTACAAAGTAGGTTCTAATAGAGAAAGTATAGGTAAATCTGGATTTGCTCATTTTTTTGAACACATGATGTTTCAAGGTTCAAAACATGTTGCGGATGAGGAACATTTTAAAATTGTTTCTTCTGCTGGTGGAGAGATGAATGGATATACTACAGAAGACAAAACTGTATATTGGGAAACGATTCCTTCCAATAATTTAGAAATGGCTCTTTGGTTAGAAGCGGATCGTATGGGATTCTTACTTGACTCATTAACTACCAAGAAGTTTGAAAATCAAAGAGATGCTGTAAAAAACGAGAAATCTCAAAATATTGAAAATCAGCCTTATGCCATGGCTTTCGTTGAGGAAATAAATAAGGCTTTGTATCCTGAAGGTCATCCTTACAGCTGGCCTGTAATCGGTTACGTAGATGATTTGAATCGTGCTAATTTAGATGACGTTAAAAACTTCTTTTTGCGTTGGTATGGGCCTAATAATGCCATTATTACCCTTTCCGGTGATTTTAATTCGTCAGAAGCTTTAGCAATGATAGAAAAATACTACGGCGGATTGAAACCATGTCCGGAGGTTAAAAAAATGCGAGTTCCTCCTGTATCCCTTGCAAGTGATAAATATACTGCCTATAAAGACAGAACTTATTTTCCATTAAACTTAAGAGTTTATCCTACAGTTCCTCAATATCACAGAGATGAACCTGCATTAGATTTATTAGGTCTAATGATGGGTAACGGAAATAACTCTATTTTTTATAAAAATTTTGTAAAATCAAAATTAGCGGTTGAAGCTTCAGCTAATCACCGTTCAAAAGAATTAGGAGGTGAATTCTCAGTTCAAATTTTTGCTTATCCTCCTGAAGATTTTAACTTAGAAAAATTGTTTACAGACATAGATAATAAAGTTAAAACTACAATTGAGGAGTTCGGTACTTCAGGAATTACTGATGAGGCTTTGATAAGAGCTAAATCTCAGGTTGAATCAAGTATGTATGATTTATTATCAACAGTTGAAAATAAAGCAACTCAAATTTCAGAGTGGGAACGTTTATTAGGAAAAACATCTACTTTATCAGATGAAATTGATAGATATAATAAGGTTACTAAAGATGATATTACTCGTGTGTTTAATAAATATATTAAAGGTGCAGGAGCGGCTATATTAAATACTTACCCTATAATGAATCAAAAAGATTCTGTAAAAAGTATTAACCCTTATTCTAATGTTAAATTTACTCCAAATCCCGAATATGCTGGATTAAGTTATGCTCCGGCTTCTGAAAAATTTGATAGAGCTATTAGACCAGTTTCAGGTGAAGCAAAACCTGTAAAAGTACCTGATTATTTTTCAGGTAAATTAGCTAATGGTATAAATATAATAGGGACAAAAAATACAGAAACACCAGAAATTACCTTAGTGTTTACTATTGAAGGAGGCAGCTTGGTATTGACAAATGATCAGCTTAAAAAATTAGGTGTTGCTGAATTGACAGCAAGTACAATGAACGAGGGGACTAAAAATTTTACAACAGAACAAATTAGTGCAGAGTTGGAAAAATTAGGTAGCTCCATTAGTTTTTACGCATCAAAAGGAGCAACTACAATTAATGTTAGGGCTATTAAAAAGAATTTGGATGCAACTTTGAAACTTTTGGAAGAAAAATTGTTGAATCCTGGTTTTAATCCGGAAGATTTTAAATTAGCTAAAAAACAATACAAAGAAAGTATTAAAAATGATGAAACAAGTCCAAACACAATGGCTAGCAGAGCATTTAATTTTGCTACGTATGGCAATTCCGTAATGGGCTTATCTCCTTCTATTAAAACTTTGGAAAATATTGAATTAGCAGATATTAAAGAATATTATTCTAATTTTTATTCACCTTCTGTAACAAGTATTGTAGTAGTTGGTGATATTGAGGAAAAGGATATTCTTGCTAAATTAGATTTTTTAAACAAATGGAAAGCAAAAGATGTGAAAATACAGCCAATTGTTGAGCCTAAACCAACTACAGAACCACAATTTTTTATCTATAACAAATACGGAGCACCTTCTTCAGTTATTCAAATGGGTTATCCTTCTTTAAAATTTGATGCTACAGGTGATTATTACAAAAATAGAGTTGCTAATTTTGTATTTGGTGGAGCATTTAATAGTCGTTTGAATTTGAATTTACGTGAGGAGAAAGGTTATACTTATGGTATTCGTTCTAGTTTTAGTGGCGGAAAATATGCAGGTACCTTCCAAATTTCGTCATCTGTGAAGCGTCCGGCAACTGTTTTATCATTAGCTGAAATTATCAAGGAATTTAATAAATACCAAACTAGTGGCATTACTGATAAAGAATTAGAGTTTACCAAAAAATCTTTATTAAACGAAGAAGCTCTTAAGTATGAATCACCTTATCAAAAAGCGGCCTTTTTATCAGATATTGTTAAATACAATTTAGATAAAGGCTTTACTGCAAAACAAAATCAAATCCTAAAAGATATGACTAAAGACGATGTAAATGCTCAAATTAAAAAATATTTTGATGCCAATAAATTAATTACTGTTGTTGTAGGTGATAAAGCGATGATTGAAGCTCAGTTAGAAAAAGCAGCAAAAGATGCTAAAAACAAAGAAGTTTTAAATAACGTTAAATTGAAAAAGATTTCAGTTGATTAATTTATACAAATGCACAATATTTGTTTTGTATAATTCAATGAAAAATTAAATAATAAATAAAAAGCACTAGATATATTTATCTGGTGCTTTTTTATATAGTGCAAAAACCGTTAATTTATAAAATACCAAAATCATTAAATAAAAGTATCTTTAAATCATAAAACAATAAATATAAAAAATGAAAAAAAGTATTGTTGCAGGTTTGTTAACTATTACAACCTTATCATTTGCTCAGAGCAACCAAGTTCAAAATTCATACAACTACCTTAGAAATAAGGAATATGACAAAGCAAAAGCTTCGGCAGATGCGGCGTCAGTGCATGAAAGTACCATGAATAATCCAAAAATGTGGATGTATAGAGGTAAGGTTTATCAAGCTATTTATTTTGACACATCAAGAGTTGTTAAAGCTTTAGATGTTGATGCTCAAGAAAAAGCTCTAGAAAGCTTTATCAAATGTTTGAATTTTGATAAAGACAATGTGTTTAAGGATGAAGTGAAAGGTTTATTGGTTCAATCGGCTGCTGCTGTTAATGGAAAAGCAAACGTTTATAAAGCTAATAAAGAATTTGAAAAAGCTATTAAATGTTTTGAATTATTGGAACAAGCATTACCTTATGATTTTGACCAAGGAATGAAGCGAGCTAATATTACTAAGGAAAAAATAATGTTCAATAAATTTGATACTTATAAATATGCTGCCAATAAAGAAAAAACTAAAGAGTATGCTGATAAGTTAATTGAAATAAAATATAAAGAACCAAAAATATTTACAGATATGGTCAAATTGTCTTTATTAGACAGAGATACTGTAAAGGCTTTGGATTATATTACTAAAGGTAAACTCATGTTTGAGGACAATATGGAATTGGTTAATCAAGAAATTAATATCTATTTGGTTCGAAATAAAACAAATGAATTAAAAACAAAACTAAATGATGCTATTAATTTAGCTCCTGATAATGAAGTACTTCACGTTATTTTGGCTAATTTATATCAAAAAACTAATGAATTAGACAAAGCTGAAACCGAATATTTGAAAGCCTTGGAAATTAAACCTGACTATGAAATTGCTAATTATAATTTAGGTGTTATGTATTTTAATTCAGGTAATGAGTGGAATGAAAAATTAGGAGCACTTCCTCCAAAAGAAACTGCTAAGGCTAAAGAGTATGAAACTAAGGCCAATGATTATTTCAAAAAAGCGGTAGTTAATTTTGAGAAGTCTTATGAAGTTTCTCCTGATAAAGCTACTAAACAACAATTACGTAAATTATTTTTACGTTTAGGAGAAACTGAAAAAGCAGATAAATATAAATAGTTATTTAAAAGATTAAATGAAATTTTCTGTCGTAATATTATTGTTAATCAGCATGTTGCCTTTATTTTCTCAAAAAAATAAAGTACAGGCTGCGTGGCGTTCATTAAGTGATTATGAATCAACCTTAATTGATAATCCGGATGTTTCTTATTTATTAAAAGCTAAAGAAAATATTGATTTAGCTTCAAATAACGAGGAAACAAAAAAACAATTTAAAACATACGCTTACCGTTTACGAATTTATGCTCATTTGTTTGAAGAAAATTTAAAAGCAGAAGAGGCAAAGTTAGTTGCCAGTATATCAGATAAAGCAGAAAGGATGAATATGGCTAATGGACATGTGTCTTTTTTAGAAATTGATGAGGCAAACAAAAGTTGGCTTAAGTTGAAAGAGTTAGATTTAAAAAAAATGAACAGTATATTAAATGGTGAATCTGATTCAGAGGAGGATACAAAGTTACGAGTGTCCTTAAATCAACTACAAGCCTATAAAGCTAGTTTAGCATCAGGAAAGTACAAGATGAAAAAATTTGATGAAGCTTCTGATCTCTTTGAATCTATGGCAATATTCAATACCGAGGTAACCGGAAAAAAAGATACCTCCAATTTTTATAATGCTTGTGTTTGTGCTCAAAAAGCAAAAAATCAAATTAAAATGATAAAATGCAATCAGGCAATGATTGATTTAAACATAGCCTCTTCCTATAATTACCAAACTATGTGCGACGTTAAGATGTCTCAAAATGACTCATTAGGCGCTATGGACTATTTGTTTAAAGGACGCAAGCAATTCCCAAATGATTTATATTTAATGAATAAAGAAACTGAAGTTTATTTATCAAAAGGTCAACATTCAAAGGCATTAGAAAATTTGAAAACAGCTATTGACAAAGAACCAAACAACTCAATTCTTCATAATGCTATTGGAAATGTTTATGATAATTTAGCCAATCCGAAAGGTAAAAATGGAAAAGACACTATAAAACCTTTAGATTATGATAGTTTAGTACATAAAGCCATCATACATTATCAAAAAGCAATTGATTTGAAGCCTACAAATAGAGAAAGCTATTTTAATTCTCTTTACAATTTAGGAGCTTTGTATTATAATTATGGTTATGTGCTTTACAATAAATCGGTAGAAAAAATGGTTAAAAATGAAGACTCTGCCAGAAAACAAAAAGAATTAGAAATGAAAAGTATGGAGTCTTACAAGAAGGCTGTCCCGTTTCTTGAACAAGCATTAGACATTAAGCCTAGTGATATAACAACAATGACTGCATTGAAAACTTTGTATTATAAAATAGGTAATGAAGTAAAAGCCAAAGAAATACAAGACAAGATAAAAACTATAAAGTGAATCCATAAATAATTTAATAAAAGCTGTCTTTTAGGGCAGCTTTTTTGTTTTATAACAGATTTAGCATCCTGTTCCATCTCAGAAAGGGATTATCTGAGCCTTTCGAAGGTAGAGGGGTGGGAGTAAGTAGGAACTTAATTATCTGTTTTATCAAAAATGATAACAATCACAATAATTAGATAAATTTGTTATATTAGTTGTCATATAATTACATGTCTAAAGTCAATTATAAGTTTAATACCAAGTCTCTTACTTACGAAAAAGTAAAAGTTTCTATCAGAAAACGAATTCTGAACGTTTTGGTATATTTAGCTGGAGCGTCAGTTTTTTCTGTTATTGTTTTACTCATATCTTACCGGTTTGTTGATTCTCCTAAGGAAAAACAGTTGTTAAGAGAATTAGAAGTGCTTCAGTTACAGTATGATGTGTTAAATACAAAAATGAATCAAGTTCAGGTTGTTTTAAATGATTTGCAAGATAGGGATGACAATATTTATAGAGTTATTTTTGAGGCTGATCCCATTCCAAATTCAGTAAGGTATGCAGGTTTTGGTGGGAGCGAGCGCTATCAAAATTTAGAAGGATATGATAATTCAGAATTAATGATTAAAGTCACCGAGCGTTTAGATAGAATTACCAAACAATTATATATACAATCTAAATCGTTTGATGATGTGGTAAAAATGGCCAAAGGAAAAGAAAAACTTTTGGCTTCGATTCCTGCTATTATGCCTTTAAACAATAAAAATTTAAAGCATATGCCAGGCGGATATGGTTGGAGAACTCATCCAATATATAAAACCCAGGAATTTCATCCGGGAATGGATTTTGCGGCAGAACAAGGAACCCCTATTTACGCTACTGGCGACGGAATAATAGAAGTAGCAGATGCATCGGCACAGGGTTATGGTAACCATGTGGTTATTAATCATAGTTATGGATATAAAACATTGTATGGTCATATGAGTAGAATAGCTGCAAAACCAGGTAATAAAGTGAAAAGGGGTGATTTAATAGGATATGTTGGAAGTACAGGATTAAGTACGGGGCCTCATGTGCATTACGAGGTGATTAAAAATGGAGAAAAAGTAAATCCTATTAATTTTTATTATAATGATTTATCTCCTGAGCAATACCAACTCATGTTAGAGCTTTCATCCAAATCTTCTCAATCTTTCGATTAATGAATAAAACATACAAGATTGGATTTTATACAGCAATTTCTTTAGTAATTGCGAACATGATAGGGACGGGTGTTTTTACAAGTTTGGGGTTTCAGTTGTTCGATATACATTCAGTATTTAGTATTTTAATTCTTTGGCTTTTAGGAGGCGTTATTTCTTTTTGTGGAGCTTTGGTATACGGCGAGTTAGGTGTAGCTATTCCAAGAAGTGGTGGGGAGTATATTTATTTATCCAAACTTATGCATCCCGGTGTTGGTTTTTTGTCGGGATGGGTTTCATCAACAGTAGGATTTGCTGCTCCAATAGCCTTAGCATCCATGGCGTTGGGGACTTATGTGCATAAAATTGTACCTCAAATTTATATTTCTGTATTTGCTATTATAACAGTACTTATAATAACAGGCATTCATACCTTACATTTAAAAGTGGGAAGTGAATTTCAGAAAATATTAACCCTATTAAAAGTATTGGTGATTGTTGGATTTATCACGGCAGGATTTATCCATACTCCTCATCATCAAATTTCTGTTATTCCACAATCCGGTTCTTTTGATGAAATATGTAGCGCAGGTTTTTGGGTATCATTGATTTACGTGTCGTATGCTTACAGTGGTTGGAATGCAGCTTCTTATTTGGTAGGAGAAATGGAAATACCAGAAAAAAATTTACCAAAGGCTCTCTTATTAGGAACTTTAGCAGTAACAGTCATTTATGTGTTGTTAAATTTTATTTTTCTTTACAGTGCTCCAATGGATGAATTAAAAGGTGTTTTGGAAATAGGTCATGTTAGTGCTTCTCATATTTTTGGTCAATCGATTGGGCAACTTATGAGTATGATGATTGCTTTTTTACTTTTGTCGTCCATAAGCGCCATGGTTATGGCAGGGCCACGAATCATTAAATCAATGGGAGACGATTTACCAATTTTATCTTTTTTAGCAAAAACTAATAAAAATAATATCCCCTATGTAGCAGTCCTTACTCAGTCAATCATTACCATTATATTAATCCTTACATCTCAGTTTGAGGCAGTGTTAACTTTTGTAGGTTTTAGTTTGAGTATTTTTACGTTTTTAACAGTAAGTAGTATTTTTGTTTTGAGGTACAAAAAAGCACCAACTAAAGGATATAAAACTTGGGGTTATCCTATAACTCCAATTGTGTTTTTATTATTAAATGCATTTACTATCTATTTTGTATTCACACAAAAACCAATTGAATCATTATTAGGCTTACTCAATTTGGCAGTAGGTGCTATTGTTTATTTATTAGGTAAAAGAATTAAAAAATAAAAATATGTTACAAAAAATAAGCGTTTTATTTATAATAAGTTTAGTTTTAAATAGCTGTTCTGAAGTTGCTGATAAACAAGATGAAAATTTGAAAAAACTGAGTAGTTTTGATACGATTATTATAAAACGCACAGATGAAAAAAATAATGTTTCAATTAATGATTCATTAAATGCGTTAGCTAATGTGATATCCGGTATTAAAGATTCCAGCTCTTTTTATGAGTTTGTAAAATCATCAAACAACTATAAAGAATTTAGCAAAAATTTCGATAAACGATGGAGTGTATTTGATACTACTCGTTTAAATAGTTTGAGAAAGTTCAGAAATACTGAAATTTCAAAACACGTAATTTCACAACCCACTTTGTTTTATCCTTTTTCAGGGCCGGATATTTTACATGCACAAACTTTTTTTCCTGATGCGCAGCAATATATATTGATTGGGTTAGAGCCGGTTGGCGCTTTGCCTGATTTTCATGAACAAGACTCTGCATTTACGAGTTCCTATTTCAAAAAAATTAATTCGTCTTTAAATGCTATTTTGAATTTTAGTTTTTTTAGAACAGAAAGCATGAAAAACGATTTGAAAAATGAAGAGGTTGATGGGACCTTACATTTATTATTTTTATTTTTAAAAAGAACAGGTTGTCAATTGATTTCTGCTAAGCCGGTTACCATTGATGAAAAAGGTCAATTAGAATTTTTAGCTTCGTTTAGTGAATTAAAAAAAATAAATAACCCGGTTAAAGGCGTTGAAATTCAGTTTGTTGATAAGGATTTTCGTCAAAAAAAGCTTTATTATTATTCGTTAAATGCTGCTGATGGCGCTTTGAATACAAACCAAGGTTTTATGACTTATTTAAAAGAACTTGGTACTATTAACACTTATTTAAAAGGAGCCTCGTATTTAATGCATAAAAGCTATTTTTCTCTCATTCGAAATGTTATTTTAAATCAAAGTCAGCATGTCATACAAGATGATAGTGGTATAGCATACCATTACTTTACCGATAATAAACAATTATGGAAGTTTGATTTATTTGGTCAATATGAAAAACCAATTAGAATGTTTGCAAATTTTTATCAAGCCGATTTAGACTCTTTATACAATAAGCAAGGCTCAAAACCAACCGGTTTTGGTATTGGATATAATTTTAAAGATAAAAACAGCAACTTATTAATTGCAACGAAGCAAAAATAACTTACTTTAGTTTATACGTCATAATGGTTAAGAATACCTATCTGAATTATTTTTTTGATTTAAAAAAAATCATTTATATAACGATGTTTTGTACTTCTTTCTCGATACTTTTCGGTCAGGATTTTTCATTTGACTCTATATTGAAGCAAACACCTATTTTAAAGAAAGTGAGTAGAAATGCCAAGAAATATAAACTTCAGATTATTTACACTCAAATAGTAAGAGATAAACAGGGAAGAACCGAGTTTAAGAATTTTACATACCGATTGGATTCTTCTGATTATTTTTATTGTGCCAGTTTAGTAAAATTACCATGTTCTATTTTAGCACTCGAAAAAGCGAAACAACTTCACATTTACAGTAACACTGTTATGTTTACAGACAGTGCCAATAACTGTCAGTTTAAAGTTAAACAAGATACCACGTCAAGTAACGGATATCCAAGTATCGCTCAATACATCAAACGAATGGCTTTAGTGAGTGATAATTTTGCTTACGGTCGAGTGTATGAATTTTTGGGTGTTGACTATATTCACAACAGGTTGGCCGAACTAGGATATAAAAATATACGCATTGTGCATCGTTTTGATGGAGGATGCAGGGGAATAGATAACACAACTACCAATCCGGTACTGTTTTTTGAACAAGACATGAAACCATTAACTTATTTACCTCAGCAAACAGCATCAAAAATTTATGAGCATCCATTGGGTCAGGTAAAGGTTGGTAAAGCCCACATTAATTCGAGCAATAAAAAAGTTAATCAGCCGAAAGACTTTACCCAAATGAATTATATGTCGCTCGAAAACACCCATTCCATGTTACAACGATTGATATTTAATAATCAGCTGCCATTAAGTCAACGTTACGATATGCTGGAGGATGATAGGTTATTTTTAATCAATCAATTAACAAGTTATCCTAGAGAAAGTAGTCATCCAACTTATAATAATAAAACTTACTACGATAGCTATAAAAAGTATTTCATATATGGTGACAGCAGAAAAAGAATTAATAATTCTGACATCAAGATAACTAACATCGTTGGTCAATCTTATGGTTTTATGGCTGATTGCGCCTACATACAAAATCAGAAAGAAAAAATTGAATTTATGTTAAGTGCCGTTATTTATACTAATGAAGATGACATAATAAATGACGGAAAGTACGAATATCAAACGTTGGCATTACCCTTTTTGGCAGAGCTAGGAAGGCAGGTTTATAGATATGAGTTGGGAAGAAATAAAAAATAATATTGATTGATTGTATGATGAGCAGCAGTATTGAGAGATTGAAACAACTAAAAGAATTGTTGTTTATTGAAAGAGAAGAAGATTATCATCAATACAAGGAGCAATTTTTAAGAGCCAGTATAGAACAAAGAAAAAAAAATGGAGTTACTTGGTTTCCAATTAAAATATTATCAGACGAATTAGGTTATGCTGATTACGTTCATATAGAACTTGAACGTACTTCCGAATTGGATATGCCTCACCAATTTAGTGCCGGAAAAAATGTGACGTTATTTTCCAATAAAAATCCTGAAGATTTGAAAGAATTAACCGGAACCATTAAGCAATCCGGAAAAAATAAAATGAAGATTATACTTCATACCGATGAGTTGCCCGACTGGTGTTACGAAGGAAGATTAGGAGTTAACATTCAGTTTGATGATAACAGTTATATTGAAATGCAAAAAGCTTTAGATGAAGTTATTGCAGCTAAACATAACAGAGTGGCCGAGCTAAGAGAAATTATAGAAGGCATAGAAAGTCCATCATTTGAAAAAATAGAAAGTGAAATTGTTATTCCTCAATTAAATTTTTCACAAAATAATGCAGTAAAACATATTCTTTCGGCTAATGATATAGCGGTGGTTCATGGGCCTCCCGGTACCGGAAAAACCACAACTATTGTTCAGGCCATTCGTTTGGTTTTACAAACAGAAAAACAAGTACTAGTTTGCGCTCCTACAAACACGGCTGTTGATTTATTAACAGAAAAACTGATAGAGCAGGGGGTTAATGTATTGCGTGTTGGACATCCTGCGCGTGTTTCGGAAGATTTATTGAAAACAACGATTGATGGTCAAGTTCAAAATCATACCAATTACAAGGATATAAAAAGTTTACGACGTACTGCTGAAGAATATTTTAAAATGGCTTCAAAGTACAAACGTGTATTTGGTAAAGAGGATGCTAAACAACGTGCTTTATATTATACAGAAGCTAGAAATTGTATTAAGGAATCACGTTTATTAGAAGATTACATTGTGGATTCGTTGTTTGAAAATGCGCAAGTTATTTGCTGTACACCGGTTACATCAACCAATAAAGCATTATCAAGAAAAAAATTTAACACTTTATTTTTTGATGAGGCATCGCAAGCCTTAGAAGCTATTTCATGGATACCATTATTAAAGTGTAACCGAGTGATTTTTAGTGGCGATCATTTTCAATTGCCTCCTGTGGTAAAAAGTGAAAAAGCAAAAAAAGGGGGGCTTAATAAAACGATGTTGGATAGATGTACGGAGCAAAAAGGAATTTCAACACTTTTAAATAGGCAATACCGAATGCATCAGCATATTATGCAGTTTAGTAATAACTATTTCTATAACAATCAATTAGAGGCTGATGCTACAGTTAAAAATACGTTACTTTCTAATCATGAAGAATTTGAAATATTAAATATTCCAATTGAATTAATAGATACAGCCGGTTGTAGTTTTGACGAATTACAAAATCCTGAAACATTGAGTTTGTCTAATAAGGGAGAGGCTGATACCGTATTTAAACATTTAGATTTATTATTACAGAACTATCAATATTCGGGAGAAACAACTAAAATAGACATTGGTATTATTTCGCCTTACAAAGAACAGATAGAACTACTGAAAGAAAAATTATTAACGGTGGACGTTTCTTCTTTTGCAGTTAATGAATTGACAGTCAAAACGATTGATGGTTTTCAGGGGGAGGAATGTGACGTTATTTACATTTCATTAGTAAGGAGCAATCAAGATTCAGAAATAGGTTTTTTATCAGATATTCGCCGGATGAATGTTGCTTTAACAAGGGCTAAAAAGAAATTAGTAGTTGTTATGGACACAGCCACTATTGGCAATCATCCCTTTTATAAATCATTTATCGAGTATTGCGAAACAAATAATTTTTATAAATCAGCCTGGGAGTACAGTTATTAAAAACAAACCCCACTCTTATATTTTTAAAAACATAAGAGTGGGGTAGTAGCTATTTTATTTAAAAATTTCAGCTAATTTTTTATCTAAATCGGCACCTCTTAAATCAGTGGCAATAATTTTTCCTTCTTTATCAACTAATACAGTGTAAGGAATAGATTGAACAGCATAAGTTTGACATGCTTCGCTTTGCCAAAATTTAAGGTCGCTAACTTGAGGCCATTTTAAACCTTCTTTGTCTATGGCTTCTAACCATGAATCGCGGTCTTTATCTAACGAAACCCCCAGTATTTCAAATCCTTTGTTCTTATATTTTTCATAGGCACGTTTCACATTGGGGAGTTCTTTACGGCATGGTGCACACCAACTAGCCCAAAAATCGATTAATACAATTTTTCCTCTAAACGATGAAAGGGCTAAATCTTTGTTATCTTTTGTTGGTAATATTAATTCAGGGGCCTCAGCACCAATTTTTATAGCCTCTGTTTTAGCTACCATCATTTCCGTTTGCTGAACCATGGCATGAAATGATTTAATGTCTTTGTTATTAGGATATTTTTCAGTTAACCCTTTATCTAAAGCCTTGTAAACGTCCAAATACTGTTCAGGACGAAGTTGTTGAATAGCCATTATTGAGGCAAATGACTGAGTATTTTGCATTATTTTTTTAGCAACCACTTCGCTATATTGATTTACCATATATTCATACGGTTTTTGTAGTTCTTTTGATAATGAGTCTGCTCGAAGTGAATCAAGTTTTAAAGTCACCATAGCAGTTCTGAAAATATTTTCTAAAGAATCGGTACGTGTTTTTTGTCCTTGAGCGAGTGTATTATATTCTGAAAATAATGTTGTTTCTGGTGAACCTTCTGATTTAAACGTATTTCCAAGGTCTCTGGCATCAGCTGTTACAGATACTTTTTGCGCAGAATCTAATACTAACATCGCAAAATTTGATTCTGTTAGTCGTAATCTGTAAAAACCAATACTTGGTGAGTAATGATTCATCACAAATTCTCCTTTTTCATTGATTGTTGCACTGTCAACAGCTACAACACCGGTTTGAGATAGTTTTTCTAAATAAATAGATTCTCCTTTTGAGTTGGAAAGATTTCCTTTGATTTCGAAGCCGGAAGAGTTATTTGAACCGGAATTTGAACAAGAATACATTGCAAAACCAGCAAGGGCAAAAATGATTATTTTTTTCATTGAATAGTAATTAGATAAGTGGTCAAATATCATATTTATTTTTCTAATTTCAATAGAAGTTCCTATTTCTTGCTCATTTTACAACTAGAAAAGGTTTAGTAAATTTGCCGGCCTTTTAATAATTTTTTCATGAATGAATTTAGAGAAGAATTTCTAATTAAACTATCCATACCTATTTACACCCTTGTAATAGGGTTAGAAATTTTATA
>Ga0172373_10004046_pt1 | contig 20893 bp, 27 predicted proteins | sample Lak10m_2_FD_114546 | JGI IMG/M metagenome (GOLD analysis project Ga0172373, IMG submission 114546) | Freshwater microbial communities from Kabuno Bay, South-Kivu, Congo - kab_092012_10m | ecosystem: Environmental > Aquatic > Freshwater > Lake | place: Democratic Republic of the Congo...
ATCTGTTGTAATTCTGTCGCCATAATGTGTGCCTTTAAATATGCCTAGGGAGATATTTACGAGTTTTGGTCAGCTCCTGCCAATAAATAATCGCAAGGTCATAACGATAATGCAAAAACGCACCCGCAGCATACTGGAAGAACTGGACTCGATCTACGAAGAGCGATATGAGCAACGGGACCGCCGCTACATCATCGAGAGCCGCGCCAGCAACGTGATAGCCAGTGCTGTGCGCCTGATCGAGCAGATCGAGTCGGCCTATCCCGCGGACCAGGCAGATAACCTTGTGCGTAAACTGCTCAACGCCATACGCGCCAAAGATCCAGGCAAGTTCACCCGGACCGTTCGCCGTTCTGACTAGCAGTAACCCAAGATGATCCAATCCTCACGATACAAGAACTTGCCGGCCTGGTTTGTTGGATCACCTGATCAGGGCGATTACTACGACCAAAAGACTGGCAGTTATCTGGGCTCTTGGTCCCGTTCAGGTGGTAATTTTGTAAACGAGTCCAAGATCAACAGCAACATTTCAGAAATCCAAGCTGAGTCCGAATCCCCGCAGATAATAGCCCAGCCGACCACTGGAGAACTGCTTTCTTCTTTGGTACACACTGTCTTGACCAAGGTGTCTCGCGAACCACCAGATCCGGATCCTCTGCGTCTGCCTGGAAAATATGTTGCTTTCGTGGGTGACAGTTTCTGTGCGCACATGGACAAGGCCAGATTTGTCCAATTTTGTAAGTTTGGATATAACATGAGGTTCCGGCCTATGGGCGGTGTGAGCTGGACTGGGTTGGTCGCAGATTCGCTTGGGTGCAATCTCGCGCCCTATGGTTTTGGGGGTAGATCCTGGTGGTACAGCTGGCAGAAATTCTGGCATGATTGGCACCACCGGCTGGATGAATTGGAGGCCGTGATTTTCACGCATACCTTCGCAGACAGGATCAACAACTCGGTCGATAATGATCTACCACATTTGGCACTCCACGACGGGTTTGATGACACAGAAAAAATACAGGCATGGAAATACTATACCACCTACATCAAGGATAACCACTTCCAGACCTGGTGTCAACAGCAGTATTTCCGCCATATCCGAGAGGTCATGCCCGATGTGCCGCAGATGCATTTTTTCGCGTTCAACTTGCCCACTCCCGAGACCTGCGAGATATTGCCGGGAGTGAAATTCACCACGCCCTTGTTCTTATTGTCAGCTGCCGAGACCCGCATCAAGGATCCTAAAAAAATCTCAAATACACCATTTGACGAAAGAGCTAACCATTTCAATGAGCACAACAATCGTGCCATGGCCGATCTGGTGTTGACCGCGGCCCAGCACTACCGGCCGGGCGCATACCCTATCCCCCATCTCGATTTTTACCAGAAAAAACCCAATGACTTCATCCAGGCACTAGATCACTTCGTTGACCAAGACTTCTGGCGCTGGATCTGAGCTTGCCCGACGATAAATATATCCAACCACCAATCACGCTATGAAAATCAACGAAGGCGGAAACATTTTTAAAGATGCCCAGGGCCGACCTCGCACTCAGCGCATCAATCTACAGGACATCGAACCAACCATAGACTGGCTGGAGCGCGTGACTGGCCTAGAACTGCGGACCATGGCCCTGGGATCAACGGGCCTCAAGCCCACTTCGGGCGATCTCGATCTGGCTGTGGATAGTACCAAGACCGACAAAGCTGAATTCGCCCAGCGCCTGGCCGACTACGTGAGCCAGCACGGTCAGGATCCCGCGCAATGGGTCAAGAAGTCAGGCACCGCAGTGCATTTCCTCACGCCCATCCGTGGCCGCGCAGACACCGGCTTCGTGCAGACCGATTTCATGTTCATGCCCAAGCCGGACTTTTCCAAGTTCATACTACGCCAAGATCCCGAGAGCGAGTACAAAGGTGCCACCCGCAACATCCTGATCAACTCCATGGCCAAATCAATGGGCTACAAGCTCAACCAGCTGGATGGCATCGCTGATCGCTCGACCAATCGCTTGATAACAGACGATCCCGAACAGATAGCCCACTTGCTGCTAAATCCACGCGCTACCAGCCATGATCTGGGTTCGGTCGAGCGCATCATGGCCGCCCTAGCCCAGGATCCGAAACGGGAAGAAAAGCTGGCGGACTTCCGTGCCCATATGGAGCGAGAAGGCACGCCCATACAAGAGACCACTGCAGTCTACACTGAATATTCGGAAGTGAACTGGATGGCCCGCTTGCGCGACAGGATAGTGAACCAGGGCATGGTGCCCATATTCGAAGCCGCACGAATCGAGCACCCAGAAGACATGGTGTTAGATGCTGGCAGCCGTGGACTGAAAGGCGCGCTGGATGGCATCTTGGCCGCTGCCCGGAATCCCGCTGCTACCACGGTCAAATGGGACGGCAGACCCGCCATCATATTCGGTAGGAAACCCACGGGCGAGTTCGTGCTGACGGACAAGGCTGGTTTTGGTGCCCGGGGCTATGATGGCCTGGCCACCAGCCCGGAACAGATAGAGCAGATCATGCGAGCGCGTGGTGGCGAGCGCGGTGAGCTAGTGAACTTGTACAAGGCCCTGTTTCCCGTGCTCCGCCGTGCCACGCCCGATGACTTCCGCGGCTATGTGCAGGGCGATCTCTTGTTCACACAGCGACCACCGGTAGTGGACGGTGCTTACGAGTTCCAGCCCAACACGGTAAAATATCGCGTGCCTATAGACAGTGAGTTGGGCCAGCAAATAGGCGACAGCCAGATCGGCATCGTGGTGCACACGCAACTGGCCGAGCCAGGTGCCGCGCCTGAAGCGATCCGCGCCGCTGATCTCGCCCCAGTGCCAGGTCTCCTTATCCTGGATCCCAGCCTGCGCGAACCACGAGACGTGAAACTCAAACCACAGGTAGTCAAAGACGTCCAACGTATCATCACGCAGTATGGCCCAGCCATAGATCAGCTGTTCAATCCAGCGGAACTGCGCGCCCGCAAGATTACGGACTTCCCCCAGCTGATCAAGCAATACATGAACAGCAGGGTGCGCGCCCGCGATTACTCAAATCTCGTGGGCGGCTTTGGCGAGTGGGTGCAGGCCCGCGTGCCGGCCAAGGCACCTCGCATATTTGAGTGGGCCACGGCTAACCGGCAGGCAGTGGCCGCGGTGTTCCAGGCCTTCCTGGACATCAGCAGTCTCAAGAACGAGCTGGTGCGCCAGCTGGACAGCCAGGCCCAGGACGTGCAGGCTTCAGTGAACGATGAACCCGGACACGAAGGCTATGTGGGACAGGGCATGAAGTTCGTGGACAGGATGCGCTTTTCAGCCGCAAACTTCGCGCGAAACAACCCAGAATTAGCCTAGTCTAGATCATTTTGGTTCGGTTTGGTAAATAAAAGTAGGCCACCAAAAGGCCACAAACAAGGAGAGTAACAAAATGGCAACAGTAACCAAAACATCCGGCGACTTTAAGCCGGTAATGAACGTAGACCAACCGTCTTATACCTTTACCGCTATCAACGCAGTCACCAGCGGTGTATCAGTGAACGTCCAGGGTCCCAAGCTAGACTTCGGCACAGTGACCTTCACGGGCGCAGCCACACCTACGGGCGCTAACATCCTCACAGCGATCGAGACCATCCAGCAAAAAGCCACAATCGCTATCTATGAGTTCACCGAAGTGGGTGACAACACAGACACGCTGGCCCTGGCCATCTACCCCACAGGCGCTTGGGATTTCACCAACGGTGGCGACCTGGACGTGGCACTCACAGCCGCTCTCGGCTTTAACGTGACCACGGCTGCCACAGCAACCTTCACGAACTAATAGTATCAGTTTGTGATCAAGACCCCGGAACTTTCCGGGGTTTTTTTATGGCCGTAAATATCCCCATGCAACCCATATCACTCTGGCCGGTCTGGTTCTATGATTTCCAATGGGAGGATCATGACCAGCATGCCGAACGTCTGCGCGACATCTGCTACGAACAAGAACGCGAGCGCAACTTCAGCACCATCGCCGTGAACGCCAAGGGCGGGCTGTATGAGAGCTCGTTTGACTTCCTGCAGATAGAGGATGCATCCGTCGAAGCCCTGGCTGGGTGGATCCGTGGATCGTTCCAGCAGGCTGCTGCGCATGCCAATCAACGGGCCTGGGCCGCGGGCCGGAGCACCCGAGTGGACATACACGAGTCCTGGTGCCACATCACCAGGGACGGCGGTTTCCATGACATGCACGCCCATCCCGACAGTTCCTGGTCGGCCATCTACTATCTAGACGTGGGAGACATGCAGGCTGGGACCACCAACGGTGTGAATCGTTTTTACAATCCCAACCACTCGATGTATGTGGATGCAGGCACGGCTTGGATGCAGGGCCAGACATCAACTGACTTCTTCGGCGAACCGGGCATGCTGGTCATATTCCCAAGCTGGGTGCAGCACAGCGCCATCACCTACCGGGGCACGCGTGATCGCTTGGTCATAGCGGCCAACTGCAGGATACTGGATCTGGCATGACACGGATCACCTGTCGCACGCTGTTTGACATCACCAGGACCGGAGTCAAGCACTCGTTCAACGCAGGCCGTCTACCTTTCACCAATCACGCTGGACAAACGATCACGGACCACCGCACCTGGATGCTGGCCCGCAACCAGCAGCGCAACTGGGAGACCTTGATCCAGATCCTGAGCCTGCGGATCCAGCCGCAGGACTTATCCGATCCCGACTTCTGGCTGGGTGATGCTGTCTGGTGGGCGTTTAGATTTTCAGTCACAGATCCCGCGGCCTTGTCCCTGGGCGACCGGCCATACGGACAGATCGAGCAGGATTGCAGCATGGTTCCCATGCTAATCGGCTTGCGCGAGCAAGTCACAATCACGCCCATGCTCATACCCGGTATCAACATAGTTTTTGAAGCCGCCTATCCATAAATAAACTATCATGACTGACCCAACAGACATCGAGAAAAAGAGCCTGGAAGCGCACGTAGAACTGTGCGCCGAGCGCTATCGCTTCCTGGAAGAGAAACTGGAAAACATGGAGGCTAAGATGAACGACATCAACGCCGTGATCCGCGAGGTCCATGACAGCATCATAGGCCTGGGAGAACGGCGCAACAGCCAGATCATGGCATTTGGTGTGGGACTCACCGCCACGCTCCTGGGCATCATCGGCTACCTACTGACCACATTCGTATTGAAATGACACCACAACGGGCATTCCATCGCCTGCACGACATGGTCGCGCAGGATCTAGCCGCTCTCGCGCCCAACACCATCATGCCCGATGGTCGGGGCTATCTCGCTTTCGAGATCTACAGCATACAACCCCATGACGGTCTATGGCAAGTGAGCCGGCGTGGAGATCCACAGGCCGTGATGACGAGCGTGCGATCTGCGGTCAGCTGGTGCGTGGCCGACAAGTATGGCCAGCACCGCTTGAGCACGGACATCCTGCAGCTGGATCAGCAGAAGCTGCAGCTGGAAAATGACATCCAGATACGAGAAACACTGGCCAAACGTCGCCTGCCCATAAGCGAAGACGCCATAGCAGCCAAGATAGCCAGCCGGCGCTGGCGCCTGCAGCAGATAGACGAACGATTGGCCAAATGTGTAAATGTGGCTAAATACTGGCAACTTCGAGGATTCAATAATGAAACTGCACGAGCTGGGCGCACAGCGTCCCACAGAACACATCGCTAAAACACTCAAGAGCCACATGGGCCATTCTATCAACTTTGATAGGATCACGGAAGCCCAGGCCCGCCGGATGCTGGGGCGCACGCAGGCCCTGCTGCGCGAATGGCGCACATCAGTCAGCCGCCACTACAGCGAGCGCAATCCCGACTATATCAAGCTAGTCATGGTCGAGCAGGCCTTGAAACAGCGCATGGCCGAAGAAATGCCTGCTGCCACTCCTGGTGCAGCACCAGTGGCTGGCGCCGCTGCGGTCGATCCTGCCAAGCAGGCCGCCATGGCAACTGCCCAACAGCAGCAGAAAAAGAAAGAAATCCAGGATCAGATCAAGATCAAACAAAAAGAAATCAGTGATCTCCAGCGGGCCATGAACAGTCCCTTGGAAGAGAAATACATGGGCAAGAAATATGGCAAGGCCAAGTTCCAGAAGGCCGCTGCCGCAGGTAAGAAACTGGGAGAAGGCCGCCGCTCCATCCGTGAAGCCAGCGAGCTGCAGACCGCGCAGGTCGTGTTGGCCAGCCAGGACATGATCGACAAGATGCAGGGCATGATGGAAGACATCAGCGAGATGCAGTTCAAGGATCTCCCGGCCCTGACTGACACCATCAAGAACGACATGGGCGTGGAGCAGGCCAGCCAGTTCCAGAGCCAGGCCTCCGCTGCACTGACTAACCTCCTGGCAGCTGTGCAGGCCGGCAAGACCGAACTGGAAGGCGCGCAAGGCGTGCTCACAGGAGCCGCACCACAGGTACCCGGTGCTGCTCCAGCAGACGCAGGTGGCATGCCCCCAGCACCAGCCCCAGGCGGAGACATCGAAGCTGACATGAGCTTGGATGCCAATCTGCCTCCCGCCGGCGAGGAAGAGGACGAGACCCCAGCCGCCTCACTAGGGCGCGAGCGCCGGTAATGAAAATATTTGAAGTATCCGGCGATAAAGATCAAGAGAAACTGGCTGCCATCAGCCAGTTTTTGCTTGGCCGTGCCAAAGATGAAGGGTCTAAAAAACGCGTGATAGATTTCCGCACCTTCGCCAATCTCGCTCAAGGACAGGGCATCAGCATCACCCCCGACAGCCTCAAAGGCATGATACAGCAGCCTCCTCTCCGCAATCTCATCAATGACGTGGAAGGCGACGACGCCAACACCGCCAGAGTGGTGTTCCAAGGGGCCGAAAACACTCCTCCCGAGATGTCGGTTGACACAGCCCGCCAGACAGTGAACCAGATGGCCAAACGGGCCCTGCCCTGACCAGATCACTTGCGATACCCAACCTTGGGTGTTATACTAACAGCCTATGTCTGACCGCATATTCATCGATCGCTTGGAGTTCTACATCACCAATGTGTGCAACCTTACCTGCGACGGCTGCAATCGCTACAACAACTATCATTTCCGGGGCTGGCAGGCCTGGGACGATTATGCAGAAGATCTAGAAAAGTGGGCTGAAAAAATAGATATACGGCATCCGGTAATCCTGGGCGGAGAACCTTTGCTCAACCCTGACATAGTGAAATGGATCAAGGGCATACATCGGCTCTGGCCCGAACATTCGGGTGTGCAGGTGCAGAGCAATGGCACAAGGATCGACCGAGTGCGCGGGCTCTATGATGCCATCACCGTGGACAACTGGATCGGTATCAGCATACACGACCCCGCTGACCGAGAAGAGATCTTCGCGCGCATACGCAATCTCTTGAAACACCCTATCACTGAAACAGCGGACCGAGATCATCCCATTGGATCGGACTATCAGTTCGTGGATGCCAACAAGAAATATATCCATTGCTGGATGAGCAACAAGTTCGTACAGAGCAACATCATAGAAGCCAACGGTCGCTATACCTTGTACAACAGCGATCCCACGCGAGCCCATGAGAATTGCACGTTCCGACGTTTCAAGAACTACCACTGGATACGAGGTCGGATCTACAAATGCGGTCCAGTGGCGCTGATGCCGGAGTTTGATCAGCAGCATCGGTTCGATATATCAGATGAAGATCGCGGACTGATGCATGCCTATCGCGGCCTCGCGGTAGATGAGTTTGATGCCCGAGGAGCGCATTTCCTTGCTACGATCGACGATGAGGTACCGCAGTGCAAGTTCTGTCCAGAGGACTATGTGTACAAGCCAATCACGTTCTCGGATCGCAAAAAGTCGTGGCGTATAAGTACGGAAATACTATGAGGAGGACCAGATATGGCCTATAGTGAAAAGGTTGTGGACCATTACGAAAATCCCCGTAATGTGGGGTCTTTTGACAAAGCAGATCAAGATATAGGCACCGGCATGGTGGGAGCACCGGCCTGCGGTGATGTCATGAAGCTGCAGATCAAGGTAAACGATCGAGGCATCATTGAGGATGCACGGTTCAAAACTTATGGCTGCGGTAGTGCGATCGCAAGTTCGTCGCTGGTGACTGAATGGGTCAAAGGTAAATCTCTAGACGAAGCAGCGACCATCAAGAATACTGAAATAGCTCAAGAGCTAGCTCTGCCTCCCGTGAAAATCCATTGTTCGATACTTGCCGAAGATGCTATCAAAGCAGCTATTGATGACTATCGAAAAAAAAATGATATCACTCACTGACACAGCGGCCGACAAGATCCGCAAGCAGATCGAACGTCGCGGTCAGGGGCTAGGCATCCGTGTGGGTGTGCGCACTACTGGCTGCTCTGGCATGGCCTACGTGTTGGAGTTCGTGGACCAGGAGCAGGCACAAGAACACTGTGTGGAGCATCATGATGTGAATGGTGTGCGGGTGTTCATGGACCCCAAGCATCGTCCCTATCTCTATGGCATGACCTTGGATTATCAACGCAAGGGCCTGAACGAGGGTTTTGAGTTCATCAACCCCAACGAACGCGACCGTTGCGGATGTGGCGAAAGTTTCCGTGTCTGACGTATCGACCTTTATCAAGTCGGCCAAGTCCACCCATGCCTGTCCGTGGTTAGAATCTGCCAGGCACATCGAGCAATTTGATTATTATCATCCTACCAAAGACATACTGATCAAACCCTGTTGCAGTCTGCGTCCACAAGATCCACGCGATTTCCAGTTCGATACCGGCACCGGTGAAGCCAACATCAAACGCATGCAAGAAGAATTCGCGCAGGGGCAATGGCCGCGAGAATGTCAGGTCTGTCGGCAAGAAGAACAAGATGGCATGATTTCAGAACGCATAAGAGCCTTCGAATTCATTCGAGATAATCCGGGTGTGATGGAGAAGCGGATAGAGGTACACCTAAAGTTTTCTAACTTCTGCAACCTAGCCTGTCGAGTCTGCTACCCTACTGAAAGCACCACATATGGACGGACCTATGACAGCACCAATCCTGCCGTGTTCACACAGCCAGACATCAGTGAACACAAGCATTGGCCAATGTTGTTAGACTACCTGGAAAAATTGATCCTTGGTGATCGTTGGATACAGCTTTGCCTGGTAGGTGGAGAAACTACAATCACTCCTGGTACCTATGCGCTGGGTGCATGGTTACAAGAAAAAGGGTACATTGGAAAACTTAATCTGGCCTTGGCATCCAACATGATGAACATACCGGACAAACTGTTCGATCTGTTTGATCAATTCAAGAGCGTGGTCGTGTCGGCCAGCCTCGACAGCACAAATGACAATTTCCACTATGTGAGATGGCCTGGAACTTGGGACAAAGCCACAGCCACGGTCACACGGATACTCGAGCGCAAGCGCACAGGGTCACCGATACGATTGCAAATCTGTCCAAATTTCAACATCAACAATGTGTTTTACTTTGATGACTTTCTGGATTACTGGGCGGATAACGAGTTTGATATCATGCTGATATTCAATCTTTATTCTCCCGAGGTCTTCAGGATTGACACGCTACCACCTTATATCCGACCTCTATTACTGGCCCGATTGAAATCATGTTTGGATCATAGATTCTTCCGTAAGCACCAGCACACCCAAAAGGTGCGTTCCTGGTTGACAACCACTATTGATCGGTTGAGCGACTACAGCAACTGGAAATCATTCCTGTGGGATAGATATCTAGTGGCCAACGCTGAATTTGATCACAGCACGAATACCAGCATATGGATACACAATTCAAGACTGGGAGATCTGATCAGTGCGCATGATCATAGCTATTATGAGCAGGCGTTCCAAATGTCTAAAGACCGTAGATTGACCGATGAGACGGCCATACTTCAAACTTCTGTTCATTCGAGATGGGATATGATTCCCATACGCGAGGCGGTGAATTGATAACCAACCGTTTTAATTATGTCACTCTGTCAAGAGACAGCGTGGACGGCAAAAGATTATACGCCACGCCTGATGGCAAACAACTGCCATCAGTGACCACCATACTAGATCGCACCAAACCTGAAGAAAGCCGGCGTGCGCTGGCAGAATGGAAGCGCAGGGTGGGTACAGAAAAAGCCCAACAGATCACCACAGAAGCTGCCAACCGAGGCACCAGGATGCATACCTATCTCGAGCACTATGTCAAGACAGGTGAGCTTAAACCTGCTGGCACCAATCCATTCGCATGGCCCAGCCATCACATGGCCATGACAGTGATCGATCAGGGGCTGAAAAACGTGACTGAATTCTGGGGTGTAGAGATACCGCTATACTTTCCCGGACTCTATGCAGGCACTAGCGATGGTGCGGGTATACATCTAGGCGACGAAGCCATCCTGGACTACAAGCAGACCAACCGACCCAAGCGCGAGGAGTGGATCGATGATTACAAGCTGCAGCTGGTGGCATACGCGCTGGCTCATAACGAAGTGCACGGCACGCACATACGCAAAGGCGTGGTGCTCATGTGCGTGCGACCCGAGCTGGACTCACAATTCAACATCATAAAACCACCACAATATCAGGAATTCGTGCTGGGCCCCCAGGATTTTGACCACTGGGAGCAAGAGTGGTGGCGGCGCTTGGAACTCTACTACTTGACCGCATAAATACCCTATCACGGGTAAACTGACATGGCTATCGTTCAAGTATCACGCATCACCAATCGCAAGGGATTGACTGAAAATCTGCCACAACTGGCCGGCGCTGAGCTGGGCTGGTGCGTGGACAGCCGTCGCCTGTTCATAGGCAACGGTACCTTGCAGGAAGGTGCGCCCGTGATAGGCAACACCGAGATCCTGACAGAATTCTCGGACATCGTGGCCTTAAGCGACTACATCTACAAAGATATAGCAGTCGGGTATGCTGCCCAGACCGGCCCCACTGCATCTGATCCTGTGGTGCGCACGGTACAGGAAAAGCTGGATGATATCGCCAGCGTGCGAGATTTTGGCGCAGTGGGTGACGGGGTGGCCGATGACACGGCAGCCATCAACCGCGCGCTCTATCAGCTGTACTGCCGGGAGAACAACACGCAGATCCGCAGGATGCTGTACTTTCCTGCCGGTACCTATCGCGTGATCGAAACCATCATCATACCCAGCTATGCCAAGCTGGTGGGTGAAGGCGCGGACTGCACCACCATCTTCCTGGATGAAAACGTGGACATCAGCAGTCTCACAGCCTACGTGGCACGCTATGGTGACAGCCTGCAGCAGGTCGGAGCCAACATCGGCAACAACGGAGCCACACCGCCACGCAACATAGAAATATCAAGCATGACCTTCCAGACCGGTCCCGAAACTGACGTGTTCCTGGTGGAAGATGCCACCCAGTGCTACTTCGATTCGGTCAATTTCTTGGGCCCATATGTAGCAAGCGATTTTACTGCGCCTGGCGGGGCAGCCAGCATACTCACAGCTGATATCGCCGGTGTGAGATTCGCCAGCACTCTTACCTTGGTCAGCAACACCATCACGTTCGACAAATGTAGATTTGATGGCTTGACCTGGGGTCTCAACACCGACCAACAAGTGCAAAGCATCACAGTGAGCAATGGCAAATTCAGCGATCTTTATCGCGGCTTGGTCCTGGGTGCAGGAGCAGTAGTCAATGGTGGCGCCACTGGTTGGCGCACTGTGGCCAACATGTTTGACAGCATTTACGCGCAAGGCATCGTGTATGACGGTGTGAGCGTGAACGTCACGGCCAATAACGTGTTCTATGACGTGGCAAACGAACTGCAAGGTGCCGGCAACCCGTCCTATCCCGTCATACAGTTTGGTGATGATAACAACGCCAGCATCAATGATCTTTTCTTGCGTAATGACACAGATGCAGTGGTCTATGCCCGTGTGGCCATCACAGGTGTGGCCGGTTCCACTGGTAGCCAGATCCAGCTGGGGAGATACACTCGTGAAACGGGTCGTACGTTCACACTAGCCAACACAGTGAGCAATCAGACCATATTCACCACTAATGCCAATCAATTCCGGGCTTTCGCCATGTTCTATACCATCAATCGCAACGGCGAGATCCGGCACGGCACACTGACCGTGGTCAGTAAGATAGCGGACGGCAGCACGCTCAGCCAGGTCTATACCGACGATTACAGTGAAACAGATGATATAGGTGTCACGCTGGCCGTAACGCAAACTGGCAGCACAGTGTCTGTGCTCTACACCACGACCAATACTGGTTTCACCGGGCAACTCACCTACTCTCTACAGCATCTCGCTTGAACTGGCTCCCATCGTATCAAGATCGGCTACGGGCCTGGTTAGTGCTGCGTGATCGCTGTGCACGCCAGCCTTTGAAACAGATCACGGACACCATAGATCATTGGTGGCGGTGCACACCTTGGCGACCATACTATCTGCACTGGGACGATCGAGAAGATTGGCCCAATCCCTGGCAATTGCTGGCAGATAATGAATACTGTGATGTTGCGCGTGCTCTAGGAATGCTGTATACTATCAAACTGTTAGATAGATCAGATTGTGCAGATGCTGTCATGGTCTCCACTGCCCAGGGCAATTTAGTCCTGGTCGAGGGCGGGAAATATGTAATGAATTGGACCAGAGACGAGATCGTAAATATCCAATCCACACCGATCAAGATCGACAGAACGCTAGAACCAGCTGTTCTAGACAGGCTATTAGGGTAGAACATGACACAGATACAAGTACAAAAAAGAGATGGTACCAAAGAATCGCTAGACCTGGACAAGCTTCACCGGGTGGTGATCTGGGCCACACAAGGCATAACAGGCGTGAGCGCGAGCGAAGTTGAAATCAAGAGCCATCTACAGTTCTACAATGGTATAAAGACAGCAGACATCCAAGAGACACTGATCAAATCAGCAGCAGATCTCATATCAGAAGAAACTCCCAACTATCAATACGTGGCCGGCCGCTTGATCTGCTATCACCTGCGCAAACAGGTCTACGGTGACTTCAAGCCCTGGCCTGTGATGGATCTGGTGAGGCAAAACGTGGCCGCTGGCTTCTATGATGAAGAACTGCTTACGGCCTACACGCAAGAAGAGTGGGATCGTATCAACGGGTTCATCCGCCACGAGCGCGACGAAGACTTGACTTACGCTGCCATGGAGCAGTTCCGGGGCAAGTATCTCGTGCAGAATCGCGTGACTCGAGACATATATGAAACACCGCAGGTGGCCTACGCACTGATAGCCGCTACCTTGTTCAGTGCCTATCCACGCGATAGCAGGATGATGTGGGTGCGAGACTACTACGACGCCATTTCAACACATCAGATCAGCCTGCCCACTCCGGTCATGGCCGGCGTGCGCACCCCTCAACGACAGTTTTCATCATGCGTGCTGATCGAGACCGACGACAGCCTGGATTCGATCAACGCCACGGCAAGTGCTATCGTGAAATACGTCAGCCAGAAGGCTGGCATAGGCATCGGTGCCAGTCGTATCCGCGCCATAGGCTCGCCCATACGCAACGGAGATGCGTATCATACCGGGGTCATTCCTTTCTACAAGCTGTTCCAGGCAGCCACCCGCTCGTGCAGCCAAGGTGGTGTGCGCAATGGTGCTGCCACTCTTTATTATCCCATCTGGCATCTCGAAGTGGAAGACCTCCTAGTGCTCAAAAACAACAAAGGCACAGACGACAACAGGGTACGCCATATGGACTATGGCGTACAATTCAACAAGGTCATGTACGAGCGTCTCCTGACCAATGGTGATATCACCCTGTTCTCGCCGCACGATGTGCCCGACTTGTGGGCGGCGTTTTATACTGATGTGGATCGCTTCCGTGAGCTGTATGAGCGTGCAGAAAAAAACACTAAACTGCGCAAGAAGACCATCAAAGCGCTGGAGCTTTTCACCAGATTCATCGAAGAGCGCAAGAATACCGGCCGCGTGTATCTCATGAACGTGGATCACGCCAACAGCCATGGGGCGTTCCTGCCGGAACAGGCACCCATACGCCAGAGCAATCTCTGTTGCGAGATCAACCTACCCACCCGTCCATTAAATGATGTGAATGATCCAGAAGGAGAGATCGCCCTCTGTACCCTTTCGGCCATCAACTGGGGCGTGTTCCGTGAGCCCCAAGACATGGAACGGGCCTGCACTTTGGCCGTGCGCGGTCTGGATGCCCTCTTATCATATCAGAACTATCCAATCCTGGCCGCGCAGAAGGCCACGGAGAACCGGCGGCCCTTGGGAGTGGGCATAATCAACTTGGCCTACTGGCTGGCCAAGAACGATCTGTCCTATTCAGACCCTCGCGCGCTGGCCGCGGTGGATCTCTGGGCGCAGCACTGGTCATACTATCTCATCCGTGCTTCGGTCACACTGGCCCGCGAGCGCGGTGCCTGCCCGCAGAGCGATCAAACACGCTATCATTCAGGTGTGCTGCCCGTGGACACCTACAAGCGCGAAGTGGATGAACTGGTTCCCCATGTGGATGCGGTAGATTGGTCAGGACTCCGCGAGGATTTGAAACGCTATGGCATACGCAACAGCACCTTGATGGCTCTCATGCCCGCCGAGACGTCGGCACAGATATCCAATGCCACCAATGGTGTAGAGCCTCCCAGATCGTATGTGAGCGTGAAGCAGAGCAAGGACGGTGTGCTCAAACAGGTAGTGCCCGAATATCGTCGCCTCAAGAACAAGTATGAGCTGTTATGGAATCAGCGGAGCCCCGAAGGTTATCTCCGGATCATGGCCGTGCTGCAGAAATACATCGACCAAGGCATTTCCGTCAACACCAGCTACAATCCCCAACATTACGAAGATGAAAAAATCCCCATGTCGGAAATGATCAAGCACCTCGTTCTTGCCTACAAATACGGTCTAAAGCAACTTTATTATTGTAATGTCTATGATGGCCAAGGCGAGATCGATCTCGATAGGCTGAACCAGAAGTCAGTCTTGATTGAAGCACCCAATACTAACCTGCAGGCGGACGATGCCGACTGCGACAGCTGCAAAATATAGCGAGGCCATATGAGCGTATTGAATCTAAAAAGAAATCGAGATCACACCACCAGCCTGGCCTTCCTGGATCCGCAAGGCGCCATAGGCATGCAGCGGTATGATACCCTGAAATACCGGCAGTTTGACAAGCTGACCGACAAACAATTGGGATTCTTCTGGAGACCGGAAGAGGTCGACGTGCTCCGCGATGCCAAGGACTTCAAGGATCTCACCCCTCACGAGCAGCACATTTTCACATCTAACCTCAAGCGTCAGATCCTGCTGGACAGCGTGCAGGGCCGATCACCTAATCTGGCGTTCCTGCCCATCACCACCCTGCCCGAGATCGAGACCTGGATAGAGACCTGGGCATTCTCGGAAACTATCCACAGCCGATCCTACACGCACATCATCCGCAATGTCTATTCAGATCCCAGCCGGGTGTTCGACAGCATGCTAGACGTGGAAGAGATCATCTCCTGCGCGCGAGACATCACGCAATACTATGATGATCTGGTCTCCTACAGCCAGTGGTATCAGCTGTTGGGAGCAGGATCCCATACAGTAAATGGAAAGACCATAGAAATAACAGAACATGAACTCAAGAAAAAATTGTGGCTCGCCCTCGCCAGTGTCAACGTTCTCGAGGGCATCCGGTTCTATGTTTCATTCGCGTGCTCCTGGGCGTTCGCAGAGCTCAAGAAGATGGAGGGCAACGCAAAGATTATTAAATTTATCGCCAGAGATGAGAACGTGCATCTGGCCTTCACACAGCAGATGCTGAAGATCCTGCCCCAGGATGATCCTGTGTTCGCGCAGATACGCCAGGACACGCAGAGTGAGGTGGTGGCCATGTATGATCTGGCCATCCAGCAGGAAAAAGACTGGGCGCGTTATCTGTTCCGGGATGGTAGCATGATCGGACTGAACGAGCAATTGCTGAGTGATTATGTGGAATGGATCGGACACAAAAGGATGACCGCTATCGGTCTGCCCACCCAGCACCGCGGTGGATCAAATCCCCTGCCCTGGACACAGAAATGGATCGCGGGCGGTGAAGTGCAGGTGGCACCACAGGAGACCGAAATCTCCTCCTACGTTATCGGTGGCACCCGGCAAGACGTAGACGCCACCACCCTATCAGGACTATCATTATGATGCTGACCATTTACAGCAAGACCGTTTGCCCCTACTGCGTGAACGCCAAGAACTATCTCAAGAGCAAGAACATCGCGTTCCGAGAAGTCAACATAGAAGAAAACGACGATGGGCGTGTGTTCATGCAAGCCCAAGGACACAGATCAGTTCCCCAGATCTACCTCAACGGTCGGTTATTTGTCGAAGGTGGCTGGGCTGGTTTAAGTAAGATGAGCGCGGAAGAGATCATCAACGAAATAGAACTGCGCACAGCCTTACTAAACCAGAGCCTATGAACATCACACCAAACGAAATCTATACCATCAAACTGACCACGGGCGAAGAGGTAGTGGCCAGAGTGGTCAGCCAAGACGCCCAGGGACTGACCATCGAAAATCCCATCCTATGCGTGCTCAGTCCCCAGGGACTGCAGATGATGCCCGGTCTGTTTTCCGCAAATCTGGACAAACCCGTCAGGCTAAATAGTTCCAGTTGGGCGTTGATCGCGGAGGTACGCGACGATGTGCGCAACAGTTGGATCCAAGCCACCACGGGCATCGCCCCAGCCAGCAAGAAAATACTCACTGGTTAATGCCCCATAGATTCGTGGTGCGCAAGGGCATCCACTTGCACACTTTCGAGCGCTATGAGGACATCCCAGATGATTTCGATCACTTGATCGAGTTCCTGCCAGAGATACCTCCCCCGCCACATACAGACCAACAGCATGAAGAGATCGAGGCATGGGAGTCTCGATTCAAAAGACTGATGGAGATAGAGCATGCCCGCAGCCGCAAGACAAGGTGATTCAGGAGTGGTACACTGCAGTGGTTTCACCATCGCGAGTGGTAGTGGTGATGTGTTGATCAACGGCCGCGCCGCTGCTCGGGTTGGAGATACATCAACATCACATAAAAAACCCGGTGGTCGGCGTTGTGGCACGCACTCCGCATCCATAAGTTCAGGCAGCAGCACAGTGACTATCAATGGTCGACCGGCCGCGAGAGTGGGCGATTCCTTGGCAGGATGTACCTCTATCGCTTCCGGCAGTGGTGATGTGATCATAGGATAATCATGCCCGGTCCGCTCAGTCCAGTCATGATGATAGCCACTGCTGGTCTCCTGCCCAGTGGTGCTAGTGATCCACAGATAGGCGCCAGTCTCGATGTGTCGGCCAATCTGGTCACGGTCTTGACCGACTATAATGATCTTCCGGTCATACAACAATTTACCGACATCCTCACAGCCGCTGGCGGCAACGTAATCACTGCCAATACGCTGGCCACTCTCCAGACCGTGGCTGCCAATACCATACCAGCTCTCAGCAATGCCATACCCGAGGATTACTGGAGCGATCTGTCGGCGGTAGCACCCGGTAATATTTTCCAGCAGTACGACATGGCCAATGTGTTTGTGGGCGGGTTCTCGGGCCTGATCACCAACATGGCCGAAAACATCATGGGAGGTGGCGATCTCACTAGATTCTCGCAAATCTACAGCTCCTCACAAGGCTACGCAGGCCAGGCCAATCAGTTCATCAACAGCAATCAAAACGTAGACACCATATCCAGCACCTTCGGTCCCCAGAATGGCGGTATGGACTCGGTCATCACGGGCGGTTTCAATCAGGTCACCGAAGCATTTGGCGCGTTCGGCGGTGATCTGCAGAAACTGGGCCAGCTGATCAATCTCCGGAGCCTGGACAGCCTTGGCAGTCCCGCAGCCTTGGTAAAACAAGTGATCGATCTAGGCGGTCTCATACCTACCGTGACCAATCTCTTGCGCCAGGCTGGTCTGGACTCGGGACAGATCTCCAGTCTCGCAGCTGGCAGCTTGGGTGGTATCACGGACTCGGCAAACAAACTGCTGTATGAAGGCATGACACGCGTGACAGGTGATGCTCTGCAGCAGATCTGCGCGATCCTGGGTGTGACCTTGCCGGTAGGCCGCACCAGCGCTCGCAATCCTACCGCCGACCCGGCATCAACATTCAACACCATCAACACCATGGCCGATCTCTTGAACCCGGTCAAGATCTTTCCCAACAGTTTCGCCACCCTGACCATGCCCACGCCCGACGGTCTCCGCGCTATCTATGCCACCCCATCTGGAGCTGTAAACACCAATCTCGAGAAATATCTATCTACGTCCACTGCTACCGTGAAACCTATCAATGCCGACTTGATCAACAGGACGAGACAGGACAGTGAAGTAGCAGGCATCACGAGCACCGGATTTGCCGCGGCCCTTTCAAGGCTGACATCATGAGCGAATACGATAGACTCAAGAAAGTGATCCCGCCCGATCAGGCCCTGGCCAACCAGGCCCTGGGCCGCAGCCTGCGCCAGGTCAAGAAGATCACCGACAGCAAACTGCCGGCCATAGCCAATGCTCTAGCGGCCATGGAAAGCAATACCAATCTCGGTCTGGTCAACGCCCTTGAGTCACCCTTGCCCCAATCGGTCAGCGATTTCTGGGCCAATACATTCGCCACCGGCACTGGAGCTGGCAATACCATCACCATCGACGACGGAGTAGGCATCGCTGCTGGAGTCAACATCAATGATCAGATGCCAGCGGTCATTGGCAACATCCAGGTCTTGGCCGACGGCAATCAACTGATCAGCCTGACAGCCAATGCTGCCGATCCCATGAGTGCCAACAACGGTATCTACACGCAGATGCAGTATTGCCTTGGCAATGCCTATGGACCAGCACCGGTCATCCCGGCCACGCTGTATTTCGCTGGAGGCTCTTTCGCCAACATAGATGCGGCGTTCTCAGCCGGCAATGGATTGATAGCGGCGGCCAACACAGCGATCGCATCGATCAACAGCACCAATGCCGATACGGCCGGTAACATTAACGCAGCTTGGGACACCATGGCCGCACAGATCCAACAGAATCAAGATACTCTAGCAGCCGCGGGCATCGATATCGGCAACGTGGTTTTAGGTGACTGGGCCAACAGCAACATCTCCAGCAATCAACAGAGCGAAGCGCTGAGCCTGGGCACGCGATTGCATGCCATTGGACTGGACGTGGAAGAAGGGGGTGCCGCACAATTTTTCGAAGCGGTGGCCAACCTATCCAGCGTGGCTGGTCAATCCGTGATAGCCAGCCTGAGAGAGGCTCGCAACATCCAGCTGTTCAATGCCAGCGGACTGGCCATAGATACCCAGTTGAGCGATGTCAACGCCAACGCGACCGTGGCCAACAATCTCGGTGACGCGCAATATACTAGCACCCAGGCGCGAGCCAACATCATAGTTTGACACGCGAGGTCAGTGCGCACTAACCTCGCGGTTGACCGGAAATGTCCTTTTTGCTATACTTGTTCCTGTAGCATATCACAAGGAGCCACAGCATGTCAAAGAAACACTTCGAACTGCTCGCCCAATATATCTCGGGCATCATCGACTTCAACTGCCGATTGAATGCCGCGGTAGCAGTGGCGTCAGCCTGCAAACAAGCCAATCCTAGATTCGACCAACAACGATTTTTTGCCGCCTGCCGTATCGGCGCACCGGAGCAAGCATGACCTTTCTAGACCTCAAAAGCCGCCCCACCGTGGGCTTTGATGCTGCCAACCGCGAGCACAGGTATCACTACATGCGATTCCTGCAGAATCGCAGCTGGCGCACCAGTCCCGTGCAGTTCTATCTCGAGCGTGGCTATGGTGATCTCTCCAGCATGATCGAGAACAAGCTGTCGGTGTATTATCTGGCCCAGGAGTTCCAGGCCACCGTGCCCGAGAGAGGTGAGCAATGGGCTACCGGGTGATTGGACGGTTTGACGACGGGTTTGGACCACGGCCTGGCCTAGAAGGTCCATTTCACTATCCCAACGGTCGTGTGCTCTACTACGATCCCCGTGCTGGCCAATACTGGGACCCACGCACGGACTTTTATGTGCCCGGGGAAGATGTGGCAGATCTACAACAGAGCATTTTCGATGTGGTAAGTGCCCACTAACCTGCTGTTTCGGCCCCGGTTGACCAAAAACGGCCATTTCGGCTATAATATGGGTATAGTGGATAACAAGGAGCAGATATGAAACAAGGTGAAATCCAGGTACACAAGGGCATTGGCACTATCCAAATGAGCCAAAACGAGGACGGTGCACGCTGTTACCGGTACACTCACTTTTTCTTCGGACGCACTTATGAGGAAGACACCATCAAAGTGGCGCGAGAAATGCTGGACTGGGAAGAAAAGGAAGCCCAAGAAGTCAAGACCGCTATCAACGTCCTGACCCGCAAAGGCTACAAGATCTTCAAAGAAGTAGCCTAAGGAGCCGACCATGTGGTATGTATACGACAAACAATCAACCCGCATCCAACGCACCGTGAAGACCCAGGCTGCTGCCAAGGCCTGGATCACCCGAGAGCACCGGCGGCACCTGGCCCGCAGCATCGCCCATTGTTTCCATGGCATCTGCAACGATGGTCCCCTGTTCCAGTTTGGCTACGCCGATGCTGGATACTTCCACCAGCATATCGAAAAGACCGAGACCAAGCGGAACCTCATGACCGGTAAAGAATTCACCCAGCCCGTGAACACGCCCCGGGCCTGCGATCCCAGTTCAGAACTCTACTGGAGCATGTAGGTTGACCAGAAACTCCATTTTCGGTTATTATATGGGTACAGTGAAAATAAAGGAGCAGATGATGGCTAAAGTTTTGACACACAATTTGCAAAATCGAGATTTTGATTCTTGTTACGACTCGGTGGCTGTTTTTGAGACTGAGGCAGCTCAAC
>Ga0172373_10004050_pt1 | contig 20863 bp, 13 predicted proteins | sample Lak10m_2_FD_114546 | JGI IMG/M metagenome (GOLD analysis project Ga0172373, IMG submission 114546) | Freshwater microbial communities from Kabuno Bay, South-Kivu, Congo - kab_092012_10m | ecosystem: Environmental > Aquatic > Freshwater > Lake | place: Democratic Republic of the Congo...
AGCAATCACCTCATCGGCAGCCGCAAGGATGAGATCGCGCTTCTCTTCGGACAGTTTTCCAAACGCATGATTCGCCACCGCACACGCACGCTTGAGCATCGCCATGGCGATCACTGCCTGTCGCGGCATCGCCTCGCCAAAGGGGAAATGATGCAAGCTGCGTTCCGTCTGCGCCCCCCAGTAACGGTCGGCGGGTACATCGATCTGCCCCATCGCATCGGATTCGCGGCGAGTGGCTGTTGAAGTCGTTGTCATGGGCGCTCCTTTGCGGTACCAGAGGGTGATCGCAGAGTCTAGAGCGCAGATGGAACGACGAACCGGGCTTCGTCAGTTCTCGTCGAGGGCTGGACCGAGCGGATCCCACACAAGTTTGCGGGTATTCCAGTCACCTTGTGGTGTGCTCGGATCACGGCTGCCCACCGAGTTCGTCGTCGCTTCCGTATTGAGTACCCACCCGACATGTCCATCCACGAACGCGATATGACCGCCATCGAAGTGTCGCGCGGCGAATCGCTTCCAGTCGGAGCGGTGCCGCTTCAAATCGCGGCCAAAGTGCACATCAGATGTCGGCAACTCCTTCGGATTCGCACGCATCTCGACCATCATGACCGTGGCGTCGGAGCGCGGAATCTGCACGAACCGCATCAGCCGATTGGGTGAAAACTGGGGATCGCCCGAGTTTGCAAGAAGCGTGTTGTTCAACTGGCTGTTCGGCACATAGTTGAAATAGAACTGACGCTGAACTTCATCGGGCCCTGGAGACCCATACCCCCATGGCGCCGCGGACTCTGGCTGCGCACCTGGATCCACAAAGATCGACTCGCCCTCGCCACCGAAGGGAACATTCTGCTGCGCGACAAACGCCGCCTCATTGATCTCCGAGTAGGGCCGCTGATCCACCATCGGCGGGATCGCGTTCGCCCAGTACGCGCGCTGCGCCAGATTGATCGGCATCGAGTTCGCGTCCTTCAAGCCCTCCCACGGCAGGCACTCCTTGTTGGCATTCGCCCACATCACGGTGCCCGTTCCCCACTGCTTCAAGTTGGACTGACTCTTCGCCGCGAAGCCTGATCGTCGCACCATCCCAACACCAGGCACAAGAAGACCGACGAGTACGACGATGATGCCAATGACGACAAGCAACTCCACCAGCGTGAAAGCGCTTGGACACCGCAACCCAGTTGATTTGTGCGCTTTCTCGGTCACGACCCCCAAGATGCTAACACCGCGGCGAGGTCCGTTGCATCCACGGTGCCGCTGTCATTGATGTCAGCCGCCGCATCGTTCGTGCCCCAGGCGGAGAGAACGGCCGCAAGATCAGAACCATTGATCTGACCATCGCCATTCACATCAGCCGGGTTGGGAGCGGAGAAGGAACAACCAGCCTCGGGCAGACCTGCAAAGGACTGCGTTACCGTAGCGGTCCCCGGGCACGAGATCCATGTGTTCGGCAGCCCGAAGGTGCTCGAGACGGTCGAGTCGTCGTAGAAATTCGCCGCATTGTTGCGCCCCGTCACCGCTTCACGAAGTCGGCAGACATCTGCGGATCCGACGCCTCCACCGCGGTAGTTCTGCGAGCCCTCTCCCTGCCATTCGACAACTTGCTGACCGCTCGCGTTCCAAAGCGACACGGCCCATCGATCGTTGGAAGTTGAGAACTGCCCTGACAAGTGGCCTGGCTTGGTACTCGTGGTGCCCGTGATGAGTGCGGTGTCGAAGGAGTTGATGTTCACAGAGCGATCACCGCTCGCTGAGTTGAACGACAGATCTGTGTTCAACCCACCCTGCGCGGTCGTTGACTCGATGAATGTGATGATCATGCCGCTTGGCAGATCGCCCCAGAACGCCGCGCTCGAAAGCGTCAGAACACCGGAAGCAGTCTTGTCCCGCCAACGCAGCGTCCAACCTCTCAAGTCGAGGTGATCGGCAACAACAACGAACTCCATCCAGTTGCCACCATTGCCAAGTCGCCGCCCGAAGAACGAGTCGGATGCCTGTCCGCCCGCAGCGTCCGCGGCCTGCGTTCCACCACCGAGGAAGCTTGTCGCCGAAACCGCGTTGTATTCGTTCAGGGCGAAGGGTCGGCATGTCGTGCAGACTTCGGCAACGACCGCGTTTCGTAGCGCATCGAAGTTCTGATAGGTCTTGCACTGCGTCACCAGATCGGTCCAACTGTTCGGCTGACCGAACGATGAGTTGTCGCCACCCGAGTAAGTGGAGAAGGGAGTGATCGACTGCGATGGATCGGCCTTGAGACGACCGGCCTCCCGACTGTTCACGCCGGACGCGCCCCAGGAAGGTTGACCTTCACCGACCAACCCGATCACCACCTCGCCCGCAGCATCGACGATTCGCGCCGCCCAGTTATCGTTGCCGACGTCCATCGGATCGTCATAGGTGGGATTGGTTGGGTCGTAGACGTTCGCGTTGCAGGTCACGAGCGCTGTATCGAAACAATTGACGTTGATCCACCAGTCGCCCGCGCAAGGATCAAATGACAAATCTGTGTCCAAACCGCCAAGTGCGGTGCTCGACTCCACAACCGTGATGATGGTGCCAGCCCGCAGATCGCTCCATACCGCCGCGTTCGAAAAGGTGATCTGACCTTGCGGCGTCTGACCGTTGCCGTACCAAATGTCCGTGCCGTCCGCATCCGTTGCTCCTGTCTCAATCCACTGCACTCGCCAGCCCCGAATGTCGGCGTGGTCTTTGATGACAACGAGCTCGATCCAGTCGCTACCGTTGCCAAGGCGCCGTCCGAAGAACACGTCATCGTTGTTGGAGCAACTCTCGCCATTCGGTCCGTTGGGCTGCGGACACCCGGCGGTGGCCGAACCAGGATTGCCAAGCCACTTCTGACTACCCACACAATTCCACTCGTTCAAAATCAGATCGGCTGCGGTGGCTTGGTTGCCCAAGGTCAACCCCGCGCCACAAAGAAATGCGGCACACATGGCGCCGCGGGAGACAAGCACTTTGACGGACCGAGAAGCAAGGGCGAGCATTGGGGACTCCTCCAAAGATCGTGGTGTGCCGAACGACCCAAAAGGATGCCGCACAACAGTTCAGATCATGTTTGGAACAGGTGCAGAAATGCCCTCTCTGTACCAATCTGAATACTCTCTGAACGATCAGAGGGTCTTCTGCTCGCTCTATGCCCGTTGCTCTTGCCATCCTTCTTGCCGCTGCATCGACGAGTACGGCGGACCCGCCGCCAGTCAGTGCTCCCCAGGACACCGTTTCGCTGCACTGGCGGGGCACATTCGATAGCGGCAACCCCGCTTGTTCGAGCACAGAAAACGCCGTGTGGAATCCGCTTGCAAGACGCCTCTTTGTGTGTGGAGGGCCATCGGGCGTTCTTCGCCTCGACTGCACCGATGTCCGCGCCCCGAAAGTTGATCGCCGATATGCGGCAGATCGCATCACTTCGGTTGCCAGTCATGGCGAACTCATCGCGGTGTGTCACGGCGGACAAGAGCAAGGAGCAGTCGGCGAGGTGCTCCTGCTCGATCTTGATCTGAAACTTCTCGGTCGCGTGCCTGTCGGGTATGGACCCGACATGCTGTGCTTCACCCCCGATGGCTCGCGCCTGCTTGTTGCAAATGAAGGCGAGCCCGTTGCCGGGGGCAGCGACCCGCCTGGCAGCATTTCGGTCATCGATCTGTCGAACGGTGTGGCGAAAGCTCGCTGCACGGATGTGAAGTTTGACGGTGCGCGTTTCGAGGTTGATGCGCTCCGCACCCGAGGCATTGTGATGCCGCACAGCGACCGCAGCGCCGATCGGCAACTCGAACCTGAATACATCGCAGTCGAACCGTCGGGTTCACGCGCGTTTGTCACGCTGCAGGAGAACAATGCCATTGCTGTGATTGATCTGAACGCCCTTCGAGTCCTCGATGTGCTCCCTCTCGGTACGCAAATGTTCTCGAAGACCGGACTCGATCCAAGCGACAAGGACGGTGCCGCGAAGATCCAACCATGGCCGGTCGAGGGACTTCTCCAACCCGACTCCATCGGCTGCTTCTCCTCTGGCGAGAGCGTGTATCTCGTGACGGCGAATGAAGGCGAGTCGCTCACCGGGAATGCGGTCCGCGTGAAGGACCTTGTTCATCGCGTGGACCGCGCTCAACCCGCACTCGATTCAACTGCGTTTCCAAATGATCCGGCGGCTGGGCTACGCCATTCGCGTACCGTTCTGGCCAGCGACGGACTCGGAAGGCTTGAAGTTTGTCCGCTGCTTGGCGATGACGATGGCGACGGCGACTACGACCGCCTTGTTTGCTTCGGCGGCAGGTCTGTCACACTGTGGAAGGTGGGCGGCACTGACTCCGCGCCGACACTCTCACACGTGTGGGATTCGGGCAGCAGTATGGAACATGAAGTGTTGGCGCGCATGCCGAGTGCGTTCAATGCCGATAGTGAAGAGAGCCCATCAATGGACAAGCGCAGTGCGAAGCGTGGTCCGGAACCCGAGGGGCTCACGATTGTCGAACACGGCGGACGGCGACTGCTGTGTGTTGGACTTGAGCGCCCCGGTGGCGCGATGGTGTGGGACCTCTCAGATCCCGCCGCGCCCGCGCTTGCGGCCTACTGCAATCGCCGCGATCCAAGTGTGGGCGGCGCCGGCGCGGGCGACTTGGCACCCGAGGGCTTGTGTGTGATCCCCGCGGCAAGCAGTCCGACTGGCGAGCCGCTGCTCGTCCTATGCAATGAGTTCAGCGGGACGGTCAGCTTTTTCGCGATCGAGTCGAAGCGCTGACGAGCAGCATCTCGGCGGACAGCCCAGGTCCGAACGCCAACGCAACGACGGGGCCCGATGCTCCGCTGCAAACCAGCCGCTCGAGAATGAAAAGCAGTGTGGCGCTGCTCATGTTGCCGAAATCACGGAGAACGCCTCGACTGGCATCACCCGCATCGGCGGGTAAACCAAGTGCAGCCACCACCGAGTCGATCACGCGCGGCCCACCGGGGTGAATCGCCCATCCAGCGACGGATGCGCGGCAAAGACCAGATGCCGCAAGGCGAGCATCGATCCATGACGGGAGCGCGCGCTCGATCAGTGCTGGCACCTCGGCGGACAACCCCATCATGAACCCGTTGTCGCCGACCTCCCAAGTCATCGCATGTTCCGATCCCTCAAGTACCAGTGAATGCGTGTCGATGATCTGTGTCGCTGCTCGCGCGGGCGAGTGCTGGTCCTCCGCAGAGGCAGCCACGACGACCGCCGCTGCACCATCGCCAAACAAGGTGTTCGCGATCCACTGATCGACTCGCTCGCCGTAGTGAAGATGCGCCGAGCAGACTTCGCCACAGCACACCAACACGCACGCAGTCGGATCTGCCCGCACCATGTCGCGTGCCGCGGCGACAGCATTGATGGCGGCATGGCAGCCCATGAATCCAATGTTTGTGCGGCGCACCGACAGGGCAAGACCAAGATCATGAATCAACCACTGATCCATTCCAGGTGCGGCGAATCCAGTGCATGATGCGGTCACGAGATGTGTGATCGACTCTGGATTCATCGCGCTCGCTCGCATCGCATCACGGCATGCTGCAAACGCCATCGGACGAACGGCAGAAGCCCAGAGTCGCATGCGAGCTGCCGTGCCCACGGGGGCTGCGCCCGCCGAGGAGGCATCCGGTGGCGCATAGAAACCGGCAGGATGATTGTCCGTTGCGGCGGCGCACCACCGCTGCGCAATCCCGCTTCGATCCGCGAGTCGCTGCAGCAGCGCGCGGTCAACGCGTGGTGGCGCAATCGCCGTTGCAAGCGCGAGCCAGCGAGTCGTGTCCATCCGCTGCGGGGGATGCGCGTGTCCAAATCCAAGAATGCTCGCACTCATCGCGCAGCGCTCCCGAGCAGCGCGTTCGTCCGCTGCACACCCCATGCCCTGCCCATGTATGCGGCGCACATTGGCGCGTGCTGCCCCACGCGCAGGACCGCAGCGAGGATGCGTGGCGCACGAACGAGCAGCGCCATCGATGCACACCGCGCGTGCGACCACGCCGACATTCTTCGTGCAGTGCGTTCCCATGCATCCACGGATGTGCGCCCGCTCAGCACGAGATCCGCATGATTCGCTGCGGCGATACCCGATGCCAGCGCCCAGCCGATCCCCTCACCCGTGAAGGGCTCGACATAGCCAAGTGCATCGCCCGAGGCGATGATGCGGCCATCCGTTGCAGCCGCACGCCGACGAGTCAGTCGAGGCGTGCCGGTCCACGCCGAGTGAATCACCCGCTCGCGGTCGCGGATCCGCCGGCCGAGCCACTGAATCGTCAGCGCCGCAGGACCTCCCGCTGCACGCACAACGGCAGGCTCTGCTGCGGCAGCCACATCAACGATGCCGCCGCCGATCGCGACAGCGCCGATGTAACCACCTGCGCGAACACACATGAGCAGCTCCCCCGCTTGGATGTCGATCGCTTCGTGTGCAAGCAACGCACCGAAGCCGATCCGCGAGCGCGGCAGCGTTCTCCATCGCAACCGCTCAGACGAGCGCAGCGAAGATCCGCCGATCCCATCCGCGGCGATGACGAGTCGGGCGTTCAATTGCTGCGCCATTCCTCCTTTGCGGAGCGTCACGATGCCAGATGGCTGCGCTTCGGCGACGACCCCCGTCATCACACTTGCGCCGGCCGCTGCAGCCATGTGGAGCAGTTCCGAATCCAAGCGGGCGCGAGAAAGTGCGACACCACTGCGCTGCCACTTCGTGAGCATTCCGAGGCAGTCCACCTGCACGGTGTGCAGTTGCTCTCCATGCGCGGCGATCGCGGACACTCCAAGCGCGTTCAGTCGCTCGATTGCCAGAGGCGATAGACAGCAGCCGCAGACCTTCGGGCGAGGATGTTCGCTTCGGTCCGCGATCAGCGTTCGAAGGCCGTGCCGTGCAGCTGTGATTGCTGCTGCCGCGCCCGCCGGCCCACCACCGATGACCACGAGATCCCACGAGGATGAACAGTCGTTCACATCACGCGCGGGGATTGTCTGAAGCGGCGCCTTCACCGAGTCACCTCGGACGTCCGCCGCCACCACAGCACCCAGCGATACGGCCACGCCGCGCGCACCTGCGCTTCGCGCAACCCTGCGCGCACCGCAAGATTCCGCGCTTCATTCTGGGTGAACGCCCCACGCACACTCAAAGCAGCGTCGGTGTGGACAACCGCAGAGCGTGTCAGCACGCGCGACGCGATCTGTGCCAACAGAAGCCCGCCCCGCGAGCGATCGAGATCCGCAGCGCCGATGCCGATGGCGGCCGCGTCTGACATACGGCGCAGCGCAGTGACAGCATCATCGTCATCGAGATGATGGAGAAAGAGCGAACACGTCACAAGATCCGATCCGCGCGGCAAATGATCGCGAAGCAGATCGACCTGCTCCACCGTGATGGGTATCTCTGCTCGGTGTGCGGCGCGGCGCGCAGCATCAAGTGCGACGGCGCTCCGATCGCAAAGCAACCAATCGATCGGTAGACCGATCGAACGCGCGCGGCGCGCCATCGTGAGCGGACCATCGCCCGACCCCGTTGCGACGTCCATCACGCGAAGGCGCTCGCCGCGCGCCGCACACTCGTGCGCGGCTTCGGCAATCCGCGGCCACAACAATCGCCAACTTCGACTCCAGATGTTCAGCCGCTGCAAACCACGCAGCGCCGCCTTGTGCGCATCGGCCGCGATACCCGGATCGTCCATCCACTCATCCTGCCGCCGCCGTTGCGCCAGCGAACCGCACTCGATTGATGAAACAAACAACATTGAAAGTCCGAATAAGACTACAACTCATGCCATCAGACAGCAGTCTGATCAAAGACCTCATCAAAGCCCTTGAATTGTCAATACAAACGCTATTGGCGCTCCCTATCTCTCCACCCCCCCAAAAAAAAGGTACTCGCAACGCTTGCAGCCGCACCGAGTATTTGTCAACCTTACCCTTCACTGCAATGTTTTTTGATCAGCCCAGTTGCCGCGCTAGCACTGACACGAGTCACCTCCTGTCGGCGGGTCTTGTGCTGCGACTGCTTGGCTGTTCACTGTGCCTTGTATCGCAATCGGCAGGTGGTGCAGAAGATGTGGTGTGTTGGGGGCGAAACGACTCCAACCAAGCTGAGCCGCAGATAACAAAGACTCAGTGGGACCAGATCTCGGGGGGTCTGGAACATTGTCTTGCACTGGACTCCGCTGGACAAATCCGATGCTGGGGCTCCAACAGCCACGGGCAGTGCAACCCTCCAACAGCTATAGGCAGTGCCCGAGCAATCGGTGCAGGATGGCAACACTCGGTCGCAGCCACTTCACAGGGCCGACTCGTTGCTTGGGGACGCAACGATGACGGACAGTCAACCCCTCCAACAGATGTCACTACCGCCACAGCTGTCGCCGCTGGCAGACAACACTCCGTCGCGCTGCTTTCAGACGGATCAATCAGACTGTGGGGGGACAACTCAAGCGGACAATCGATAACTCCGCCCCAACTGCCTCCCATCACGCAAGTCGCATGTGGTGCCACCCACACTGTGGTGCTCACCGCCGATGGACGCGTCATTGTCTGGGGAAGCAATGAACAAGGCGTCAGTGGAAATGGACTGTCGCGCGCGCATCAGTTCTTGCGTGACGCATTGAGCGCAGAAGACTCGGTCGACATCGTGACGATCGGCGACAGCAATACTGGGTACTCCGAAGGTATTCCTGTTGCGGGCTGGACTGATGGACTCTTGGCTGCGATGGTTCAGTTTGGGATACCCCAATACGCCACGCCGCTCCAACCGATCAGTCCACCAGGCGTTTCCTTCGGCATCACCTCATGGAACTCACCCATGTTGCTCGGCCAGAGTTCTGATCTGGATTTTCCCGCTGTGAGTGTGTCAGGCACCGACTTCGCTCCGCAAAGCATCCGCGACTCCCTCCGTGGTTCGACGACTGAAGGCGCCTCGGTCATCCGTCCAACAGGCGTGCCTTTCGACTTTGCCTGGATTCCACAGCAGCCGCATGCTTTCGCATCGAGCACATGTGGCACTGTTCTGCTGACATCGCCCTCATTTCCAGTGGCAGGACAGTTGACATTCCGACTGCTGCACGGTGTTGACCCCGGCCCCGGACCAGTAGGCAGGTTCACGCTCATGTGGCTTGGCGCAAGTGGGCAATTCCTCTGCCCCCCGAAAACCTGCACCACAAACGGAACCAGCGCAGGCTGGTCTGCAAGTGAACTTTCGCTGCCGGCGGATGACCTTCGCGCGTCACCCATTCGCTGCACGTTCGGGGGAGCTGACCATGGGCAAAGCTTTGCCATCCGCGGGCCGTGTGCCCTCGGGCTCAGCAGTGTCTATCGGCCTGTTCGCGGTTGTGCGGTGCAGTCTCTCAACTACCACGGCGGCGCCACGATGACACAGGTTGCGGCCGACATCTGCTCGATGCCTCAGGCAACCCTGATGACATGGCTTGGCGAACTTGCGGCGCGTCAGCGTGCGGCAGGGGGAACGGGCAGAGTGCTCGTCCTCCTTCAGGGGGGCATTAATCCAGACAGCGGTCTGCCTGAGTCTTGGGGGGCTGCGGTAATCGCGATGAAGTCGACGCTTCAGAACGCGTGGCTCGCACTGGGCAATTCAGGCAGCAGTATTGGATTCCTGGTTATGGTGTCGCATTCTGCCACTCCCGATGATGCCGCCCTTACCAACCTCCGCGAATACTCGCGAAATCTTGCGAGTATTGAGCCTGACATATGTTCGATTGATTTATCGCGACTGACAGATACTGAGGATTGCATCAGGCGGGGTTGGTTCAGTCCGAGTGGGCCAGTACATCTGAGTGGCCCCGGTTATGTTGGATTATCCAAGCGAATTGTTGGCGCACTCCTCGGCGAGCACGACATTCGGCAGGTGCCCATCGAGTTGCGCGTACTTGGCGGATGCACCGCTATCGCATCGGGATACTCCCATGCCTTAGGGCTACTTCCGGATGGTCGTGTCGTGACGTGGGGCACACCAGTTTGTGGAGCCACAGAGGTACCGCTCAATGCCCCACCGGCATACGGGATTGCGGCTGGTGGTGGACACAGCCTGCTTCGTACGAGTGACGGCAGAGTTATCTGTTGGGGAGATAATCAAGACGGCCAAGCGCCCGTACTTGCCGACGGCTTTCGAGCACGGATGGTCGCTGCGGGTGGGAACCACTCGCTCTCAATCGCAGCTGCATCTTCTCAGCCTGCTTGTCCAGCTGATCTCAACGGCGATGGACAGGTCAACCCAACCGATCTGACTTATCTCCTTGCTGGTTGGGGGAGTGGGACAGGAGACATCAACGACGACGGCATCACGAACGGACTGGACCTCACCGCTCTGCTCGCATCGCTTGGCCCTTGTGACGGCTAGGCTTCGCTCGGCCCTCGGTCTATCGATACCCTGCCGTCATGCAACACACGATCGAGTCACAAAGCGTTTCCACCATTCGTGATGCGCACCACTGGCTGCGCTGGATGACCACTCGAACGCTCACCGCTGCGCGCACGCTCGATCAGTCAGAGTTGCACCGTGCATTCCCCATCGGGATCGGAAGCGTCTTCGAGACGATGGTGCATCTGTGCGGTGCGGAGTTCATCTGGGTACGAGTCGTCACCAACCGAGCCGATGGCATCACGATGCCGACCACCGCGCAGTGTCCCGATCTCGATTCGGTGGAACGGCTCTGGAAGGAGACGCGCCTCGAGTGGGATGCGTTTCTGCATGCACTAACCCCCGAAGAGTGTGAACGCATTGTGCAGCGAACACGCGATGGTCGCACCTACTCCCAGCGTGTATCTGATGCCTGCATGCAGGTTCCAACGCATGCGCTCTACCACAATGCGCAGATCAGCTTCATGTTCCGCAGCATGGGCAAGACGCTTCCGGATTCGAGTTGGATTGGCTGGGCACGAGAGCGCTGTGGATCGATGATGGGCTGAACGCCTCGAAGGCCACACAGAGATCGCCGAACCCGCTGCTACACTCCTCCGCGCCTCACGGGGCGTAGCTCAGCTTGGCTAGAGCGCCTGCTTTGGGAGCAGGAAGTCGTCGGTTCAAATCCGGCCGCCCCGATTCACTCCCCCGCGCGTCTGCAGCGTGGCGGGATTCCCGCCCCTCACTCGCCAAGGGAGTGTGGAGCGAAGTGGAAAACCTCACGGCCCTGTCGCCCACTAGACTCCGCCCCGAATGGGCGATACTGCCTCCTATCTGCCAGTCATCCTGATCATCGCGATGGCGATCGGGTTTGCCATCGTGAATGTTGTCGCGAGCATGCTGCTTGGGCCGCGCGTCGAGGGCGCAGTGAAGGGGCTCGCGTACGAGTCAGGTATGGATGCGATCGGCACATCACGGAAGCGGTTCAATGTCCGCTTCTACATCTTGGCGATGACATTCCTCGTCTTCGATGTCGAGATCATCTTCCTTTATCCGTGGGCCGTCACCTTCGCACAGTTGGAACCGCGCAGCGCGGAGGCGCTTCTGTTCCTCGCCCGCATCGGATTTTTCGTGGGCACCAGCGTGATTGCCTATGTGTACGCATGGCGCAAGGGTGTATTCCGCTGGGATTGAACGCGCGGCACCGACCGCAGCCAGAACACCTCAACGTGCGGCGGCAAAACGGTAGCTGCCAGCGAGCCCCGCAGGTGCTATCTGAACCCAGTCGCCACTGCGCTTGCAGTCAACCGATGCGTTGTCGGCAATGCGCGTGACGATCGGGGGAGGCGCATCGGCGGGCCACGCGACGCGCAGCGGCTCTTGCCCAGATGCGCGGATCACTGCGAACAGCAGTCGATGCTCCGCCCACATCAGATCAATCTCCGCCGCACCGCGCGCGCGAAGTCCGCGCACAGAACCCCGCGACCACTCGGGAGGAAGCGCGGGAAGCAGCGCGATCACATGCCCAAACCCGCTGTCCTTCGAGGTGGAGTCGCCCTCCACTTCCCGATGCGACTGCACGAGCATCTCTGCGATACCCGCAGCGCCACCGAAGTTGCCGTCAATCTGAAATGGCGGATGATCATCGAAGAGATTCGGCAGCGTGCTGCGCGCGAAGAGTTGCTGCAGGTTTTCGAACGCACGCTGGCCATCTTGCAGCCTCGCAAAGAAGAGGATCAGCCACGCACGGCTCCACCCGGTGTGACCGCCACCTTTGCGAAGGCGCTCATCGAGTGACTTTCGTGCCGCCGCAGCCAGATGCGGTTGATCCTGCGGCGTGATCTGCCGCCCAGGATGCAAGGCGAACAGATGACTCATGTGCCGATGCCCCGGCTCCGCTTCGGGCCATGGCTCCGCCCACTCGAGCAGCCTGCCATCCGCACCAACCTGTGGTGGACGGAGTCGCTTCAGCGCGCTCTCCGCTCGATTCACGAGCGGATCATCGGATGCGACGATACCGAGCGCGCGCGCCTCATCTAGAAAGTTGCGCAGCACATCGAAGGCGATCATCTGATCCATCGTGTTGCCCATCGCTGTATCCGCCGCCGATCCATCAGGCAGAAGGAACGCGTTCTCAGGCGACGCACTCGGACCTCCAACGAGATCGTGACGGTCCGGATCCTCACAGAGCCAATCGAGGTAGAACGCCGCACAGCCGCGCAACAACGGGAACGCCTGCTCGCGTAGATAGCGACGATCACGACCGAAATCCCAGTGGTCATGAATGGTCTGTGCAATCCACCCACCACCATGCGGCCACAGGGACCACACTGTTGTGCGATGACTCGGAACCGTCCACGCCCACGCGTCGGTGCAGTGATGCGCCATCCAACCCGATGCGCCGTACATGCGGCGTGCCGTCACCGCGCCATCGAGTGCGAGGCGTTCCACAAAGTCCGTCAGCGGCGCTACCGTCGAGGGCAGATTCAAGACCTCTGCTGGCCAATAGTTCATCTGCAAGTTGATGTTCAGGTGATAGTCCGCATTCCACGGCGCATGCAGATGCTCGCTCCAGATTCCCTGAAGATTCGCGGGCAGTCCTCCATCCACGCTCGACGCAAGCAGCAGCATGCGCGCATATTGCGCATACAGCGCAGCAAGACCTGGATCGATGGCGCCTTCTCCCACGCGGCGCAGGCGTTTGTCGGTCGGCAGCTGCTCAAGTTCCACTGCAGGCGGGCCAATCTCAAGCTCGAACCTGTTGAAGTCGCGCTTCCAAGCCATCTCATGATCAGTCTGCAGTTTGCCGAACGGCATGGCACTTGCGGCAACCGATGCCGCGATCAGCGACTCCGGATCGGGGCGTACAGGATCCGTTCCTGCTCGCAGCGACTGCATCGCCTCGGTTGCACCAGCGCCAACAAATGGGAAGTCCGTCGCGGCAACGATCGTGATCGTCAGCGCGTTCGCTGCGCGGACCGCGATTCCATCACCATCGACTGCGATCGATCCGCCTTCCGATTGGATGATCGCATCGGCAGCAAAGCGAACACCATTTCCCGCATCGGCCTCGGTCGTGCCGCGCAGACGAATCCGGGCGCGCCCGCCTTCAACGGTTGCAGCAGCTGTCAGCAGACATCCATCGCAGGAGCGCTCCCGCCGAAGCGAGACACGAACAAAGAGACCACTCGGTTCCTCCGTCTGCTGCCGCACGATGAGCGCAGGTGCCGCGCGCGAGGCGAACACAGTGCGCGTGCATCGGAATCCGCGGTCCACCCAACTGGTCACCGAAGTACACGTGGCGATATCGAGACCGCGCCGATACTCGCTCGCGTCAGTGGAAAGCGGCGATTCGATCAAGAGATCGCCAAGCGTCTGATAGGAGTCTTCGATCGCATCGCACAGAAGTTCGCGCGACGCAGCGGTCTGCCCCTCCTGGTACCGACCTTCAAACAGCATGCGGCGAATCGAGGCGAGAGCCGAAGCGGAGTCGGGCGCCGACCTGCTTCCACGGCGCCCTTGCCAGATCGAACACTCGTTCAACTGAATGCGCTCGCGAACAACGCCACCGAACACCATGGCACCAATCCGTCCGTTGCCAACCGGGAGCGCTTCCGTCCAGCGCGATGCGGGCTGTTCGTACCAAAGCACGAGACCGCTCGGCGCCGGATCAACGGACGGCACGATCGTGCAGCGAACAGGCGCGGGCGTTTCTGCGACCACATCCGTTGGAGACTGTGCTGACGATGATTCAACCGAACCAGCAATGCCGAGCAGGACACACAAAAGCGTTCGGTACGGTGCCAAGCGCAACACGGCGGTGCGCCTTTGCATCTTCATCACTCGGACTTCGCCGCCCGCAGCGTGACCTGGACATCCATTGTGGCATCGCCGCGCTTCAGCGTGATCTTCACCTCGTCGCCGGGCTTGTGCTCGCGCAGGCGTTCCATCATGTCCGCCGGCCCGTTCAGTTGCGTGCCGTTCCAACCGACCAACACATCACCCTCCTGGATTCCCGCATCGGCCGCAGCGGTTTCCGCGCTTACACCATCCACGCGCACACCCTCGCCGCCCGCATCGCCGTACCCGGGCATCACGCCCAAACGCACGCGTGCGCCTGATCGGCGACCGCCCGTGGCAACATTGTCGGTCGACTGAAACTCGAGCTTCTCGTTTCGCGACGCAAGCCCCAGCGCGAGTGACTCGGTCAGTGCAACCACGCGCGCCGCGCCGCGCGGATTCACGGTGTAGCCACGATCCGATGGCTTGTGATAGTCGTCGTGTGTCCCAGTGAAAAGGAAGAGCACTGGAATCCCCGCGCGGTAGAAGCTCGCGTGATCGCTTGGCCCGCGTCCCGACGGATCCGCACGAATCGTCAGGCCACTCTCCATGAAAACTGGATTGAGAAACGCCATGAAGTCCTTCGCGCTACCCGTTCCGCCAACCGCCAGTTCATCGCCGCGCATGCGTCCGACCATGTCGAGGTTGATCATCGCTTGCACTTGCTCGTTGCGCAGCGTGGGATTGCGAGTCCAATGCACACTGCCATCAAGCCCGACTTCTTCCGCACTGAACGCCATGAAGAGAATCGATCGAAGATCCGCCGGCGCGTCTTCGTCGCGGTAACGATCAGCAAGTGCCTTGGCGGCACAAAGCATCGCGGCCGTCCCCGACGCATTGTCGTCCGCGCCGGGGTGCAACTTGCCGCGGTTCGACGGATCGGCGCCGTAGTCACCGAAACCGACATGGTCGTAGTGCGCGCCGATGATCACCCACTGATCCGCGAGTGCGCCCTTCCCTCGCAGGACTCCTCCGATGTTGTCCGTATGGATCACGCCATCGCTCATCTGCGTCTCGACAGTCAGCGTGACATCGTCACGCAGCATCATCGGCTTAAGTGAGCCCTCATCGCACAACTTGCGGAGGTCGAGCAGCGAGCGCCCCTGCGGATCCGCGGCCTGCACGATCTGCTCCGCTTCTTCGGTCGAAATCTGAATCACCGGCACATCGAGACGCGGACCAAATCGGCTTGACTCGCTGTTTTCAAGTTGGCGGCGTCCATCGCGCGCGCCCGGCGGATTGACCATCACGATGGCTGCCGGCTTGCGCGCGATCAGCGACTCCATTTTTGGCGCGACCGCGGCGTACGGACTGAAGCGCCGATCCGCCCATCGACTTCGGCCATCATCGTCGAGCGGCTCGTAACGAAAGAAGAAAACGATCCTGCCCGTGAAATCCTCCATCTGCTCGCCGAACGATGAGTATTCGTCGCGTCCCTCCTCGATCGCATAGCCCGCAAAGGCAAGTGGTGCAGTGATCTTGCCAGATCCACTGTTGCCAAGCGCCGCGAAACCCGATCGCACTTTGAGTTGTTGTGCAGGCTTCTCGGTGGCGTTCCAAGAAGCGGACGCGGAGAGGACTTTCGCTCCGCCACCTGCGACATCAAACGGCTGACGCCAATGTGTCCACTCAGGGTGTGGCGATGGTGACGCCGGCGGCTGGCGTGCGCCTTCACTCGACGCAGCAACAATTGTTGGATCGAGCCCCTTGGTGTCCGCGGGTGCGGGGAACGCTGGCTCGAGACCGGACTGCTTGAAGTAGAACTCGATGTACTCGCCGGCGATGATGCTGCCACGCGATGCTGGCAGGCGTCCCTCGAAGAATGGGTTCGAGAGCGTCAGAACATGCTGGTACCACTCGGTCGCGACGGGACCAAGTCCCTCGAATGTTTTGCGAAGATCGATCTGCGATCCATCGTCCTTGGGTTGATACGAGTAGGGATCGACACGCCCTTCGACAACCTTGCCCTGATTGGGGGCCGCGACGGGAGGTGCCGCGGGAGTTGATGGAGCCGTCGCCGCGGGAGTTGATGGAGCCGTCGCGGTCGGAGCTTCCACAGGCGGCACCTTCGATTGCGCGCAGGCAATGACCAGCACTGAAAAGGAGACGCCCGCCGCAAAGGCGAGCCTCGTCGACAGGAGGCGAGTGAGCATCGCTTCAAGAGTAGTCCTTCACAGCACCGTCGACGAAACGGTCGTTTGGCGAGGGTGCGTCCTATACTTATGAGTTCCATGTCCATGCTGCAGAAGCCGCACACAAACATCCCCGCTGCAACGCCCGTCGAAGCCCTCGCGCCCACGGACACGTTCATCCGTCGTCACATCGGCCCATCTGATGGCGATGTATTGGCCATGCTCGCTGAGATCGGCGTTCCATCCATGAACGCACTCATCGCGTCGGCCGTTCCTGAATCGATTCGCCTTCAAGCACCGCTTCGTGTGAAGGACGCATCGAACGAGCACGGCTACGCCATTCGCGGCGAAGCGGAGACGCTTGTGTCGCTGCGGCGCATTGCCGCGCGCAATGTGCTCCACCGATCGTTCATCGGGATGGGCTATGTGGACACGCTCGTGCCTGGGGTGATTCAGCGGAACATTCTCGAAAACCCAGCTTGGTACACGGCGTACACGCCGTATCAAGCCGAGGTGGCGCAGGGTCGTCTCGAAGCGCTGCTGAACTTTCAGACGATGATCAGTGATCTCACTGGGTTGCCCGTCGCTGGTTCTTCCTTGCTCGATGAGGGCACTGCAGCAGCCGAAGCGATGCACATGTGTGTCTCCGCGGCGGATGGCGGCCGCTTGGCTTTCTTTGTCGCTGAAGATTGTCATCCACAGACTCTCGCGGTCGTGGAGACTCGCGCGAAGTGGCTTGGCGTGCGACTCGAGGTTGGCAACCCCTCGACCTTCACACCGACCAAGGACTTCTGCGGCGCTCTTGTGCAGTACCCGACCACGGATGGACGCATCGAGTGCTACCGCGACTTTGCGAAGCGAATGCATGACGTCGGAGCGCTCCTCGTGGCCGCGTGCGATCCACTCGCGCTCACGATGCTTGCCCCGCCCGCATCGTGGGGCGCGGACATTGCTGTCGGCAGCGCGCAGCGATTCGGCGTTCCGATGGGCTTTGGCGGTCCGCATGCCGCATTCATTGCCACAGGCGAAGCGCATGTTCGAAAGTTGCCGGGGCGCATCATCGGCGTGTCGCGAGACGCGCACGGCAACCGCGCCCTCCGCATGGCGATCCAGACTCGCGAGCAACACATCAAGCGCGACCGCGCCACGAGCAACATCTGCACCGCGCAGGTGCTGCTTGCAGTGATGGCGGGCATGTACGGCGTTTATCACGGGCCCGATGGACTTCGCCGCATTGCGGAGCGGATACATGCGCTCACGGCCGGGCTCGCGCGAGGCCTTGGCGCGCTCGGTCACGATGTAGGCAGCGGCGCCTTTTTCGACACGCTGCGCGTTCGGCTCGGCGCCGATCGCAGTGCCTCCGATGTGCATACGGCGGCGGCCGCCGCGGGGATCAACCTGCGTCACTACGCGGACGGCTCCATCGGTATCACGCTCGACGAGGCGACATCACAGTCCGATGTGAACGGCCTCCTGCGGCTCTTCGCGGGCGCGCAGTCAAAGAGCGTTCCGACCGTGACTGCGGGCGCATCCTGCATCCCACCCGTCTTCGTGCGCTCGACAGCGTTCATGACAAATCCCGTGTTCAACTGCTACCACGGCGAGCATGAATTGTTGCGGTACATCCACCGCCTCGTCTCGAAGGACCTGAGCCTCGTGCACTCGATGATCACGCTTGGGTCTTGCACGATGAAGTTGAACGCCACCAGTGAAATGGTGCCCGTCACCTGGCCGGAGTTCGGTCAGTTGCATCCCTTTGCGCCCGCTGAGCAGTGGCGCGGTTATGCGGAACTCTTCCGCTCGCTCGAGTCGTGGCTCTGCGAAATCACGGGCTTCGCAGCGATCAGCCTGCAACCCAACGCTGGATCACAGGGCGAGTACGCCGGGCTGCTTGTCATCCGCGCCTACCACGAACACAGAGGCGAGTCGCACCGCGATGTTTGCCTCATTCCCGTCTCCGCGCACGGAACGAATCCTGCGTCCGCTGTCGTTGCCGGCATGAAGGTTGTGCCAATCGGATGCGATGCGGAAGGCAACATCGATGTGCAGGATCTCGAGGCCAAGGCGACCGCACATTCCTCGGCGCTCGCGGCGTGCATGATCACCTACCCGTCCACCCACGGTGTGTTCGAGGAGGGCATCCGCAAGGTCTGCGACATCGTTCACAAGCACGGCGGGCAGGTCTACATGGATGGCGCGAACATGAACGCACAGGTTGGGCTCACAAGCCCTGGCCACATCGGTGCGGATGTCTGCCACCTGAATCTGCACAAGACCTTCTGTATTCCGCACGGTGGCGGCGGACCCGGCATGGGACCGATCGGCGTGGCCGAACACCTGCGCGACTTCCTGCCGAGCCACCCCGTGGTGCGCCCGGACTCAGCGGGTCGCCATGCGATCGGGCCGATCTCCGCAGCGCCGTATGGCAGCGCGTCGATCCTCGTCATTTCATGGATGTACATCGCGATGATGGGTGCGGACGGACTTCGCCGCGCCACCGAAGTGGCGATCCTGAACGCCAACTACATGGCCACTCGGCTCGCGCCGCACTACACGATCCTCTACACGAACGCGCACGGTCGATGCGCCCACGAATTCATCGTGGACTGCAGACCCTTCGAGAAATCAGCTGGTATCCGCATCGATGATGTGGCGAAGCGAATGATGGACTATGGATTTCACGCGCCGACCATGAGTTGGCCTGTCCCTGGAACGCTGATGATCGAGCCGACCGAGTCCGAGTCACGCGCTGAACTCGATCGATTCTGCGATGCGATGATCGCCATTCGTGCCGAGATCAAGGCGATCGAGGAAGGTCGATCGGACCGCAACGACAACCCGCTGCGAAATGCCCCCCACACGGCCGCGGCGGTGAGCACCGACACATGGACACACGCCTACTCGCGAGAGCAGGCCGCCTACCCCGCCCCATGGCTGCGCGAGTCGAAGTTCTGGCCCTCGGTCGGTCGCGTCGACAACCCCTACGGTGACCGCAATCTTGTCTGCACCTGCGATGGGATGGATGCGCACCGCTGAACGCAGTCAGAACGCAAACACGAGCTGCAAGTCAAAGACATACTGGCCCTGCTTGTTCGGCTCGCCGGTCGGGGGTGGGCCTGACTCGTCCGTGTAACTGAACTGCGTCTTGACGGTCAGGGTGCGATCGACGCGCCAACCCAAGCACGCATCGATGCGCCAGACATCGTTGTCCCATGAGTCATTGCTTCCGGGCTTGTCGCCGTAGAGCTGCTGATTCCAACGCCCCGCCAACCACCACTGCGCATCGAAACGCCAACGGGTTTCCATGAAGTAACTCACGACGCCGACCGTTCCTGCCTGCGCCAACGGACTCGATCGGATGTCGAAACTCGACCAGTGCGCCTCGCCCCACAACTCCAGATCGCCGTGCGCCCACGAGACATCGACGCCGACATTGTTCTGCAGATAGTTCTGCCATCCTTGAAATGAGTTGGGCACGACATACGAACCCGTACTCCCACTTGCGCCGATGTTCCACTCGGTTGTTGGACGCCAGCCGAGTCGCCCCGTGTATGTCAGCGCGCTTCCATCAAGCGGGTTCTCCCAGAGTTGCCAAAACGGTACGGCGGAACTCAGGGCATCATTCTTGAACTCGAATGCCCAGTCGATGCGGTCGATCGTCCCATTGAACTGTCCGCCGCTGGTGTAACTCGGTCCCCAGATGATCGGCAGCCATGTGCTGCGGTTCGCAGGCGCTGTCTTCGGCGTGATGCGCGCCGTATCGCCACGAATGCCCATGAACCACTCGTAGGCGAGCGGAGCGTTCACCAACGGATTCTGCCAGCTGAAGTGGCGGTTCACCCATTGACCGTAGCTCGTCGGAATCGCGCCGAACTTGCCTTGCAGAATGCCGCCGAACGGACTGATCTTCGCGTAGTACACGTCGGGGCGAATCTGAATGGATCCGTCGGTCGGATCGAATCCGCGGTCCACATCGCCGAGCGCAAAGATGGAGAGCCACTCCTGCACCTGCAGCGTGCCAAGCATGCTCAGCCGCGGTGAGTTGAGGTAGTTCTGGTCCGTCACCATGATGCCGGGTGGTGGCTGCGAGATCACCCAGTTGTCGACCGTTGCGTAGAAGTCGAAGTCAAGCGAAACATCGCCCTTCTCATTCTGGAATGAAGTGAAGTCGCGGATCTGATCGACGACATCGTCAAGTGGGTCCCCTGCGCACGCGGCGACACACACCAACCACGCAGCGGCCACTCGCATCGCGACAAGTGCGCATGCATTTCGGCTTGCTGAATTCATCCGTTGCCCCGCGTGACCTGCAGCACCTGTCGATCACCGATAGCCATCAACTCGAAAGCGCGAATCGGTTCGGAGAATCCCTTCGCGTCCAGCGGGGGCAGTTCTTGCACGGATGCTGACTCGATTCGGTCCATCACGCCAGCATCAATGTAAACGGACATCGCTGGCGCCTTCGAGCAGAGGCGTGCGGCCAGATTGACTCGCGCACCAAGCACCGTGTAATCGAGCCGC